>Ga0190343_1000109_pt1 | contig 32524 bp, 7 predicted proteins | sample 48721312_MG_FD_161664 | JGI IMG/M metagenome (GOLD analysis project Ga0190343, IMG submission 161664) | Hydrothermal vent microbial mat bacterial communities from Southern Trench, Guaymas Basin, Mexico - 4872-13-1-2_MG | ecosystem: Environmental > Aquatic > Marine > Hydrothermal vents > Microbial... | reverse complement strand
GCCCCTGGCAAGCCCCAACGGGGCGAGATTAATATAGCCAGGGGCACCGCCCCTGGACAGCCAGGGGCACCGCCCTTGGCAAGCCCCAACGGGGCGAGATTAATATAGCCAGGGGCACCGCCCCTGGACAGCCAGGGGCACCGCCCCTGGCAAGCCCCAACGGGGCGAGATTAATATAGCCAGGGGCACCGCCCCTGGACAGCCAGGGGCAACGCCCTTGGCTTTGGGTTCGGAATGACAAAAGTACAAATTATGCTGAGTATAGATTAAACTTGAACTCCAGCCGCCAAACTAAAAACGACGCTAAAGTTTCGCTCCGCGAAACTTTAGCGTCGTTTGGACTCCAGCCGCCAAACTAAAGTTTGGACTCCGTTGCCAAACTAAAGTTTGGACTCCTACCAAAGTTTGACTCCTACAAAAAAACTTTTTGATTATACCATTATAAGTAAAAAAGTCAAGGTTAAAATTGCAATCGCTTGGACTGAACCCAAATACCGCCAAGGTTTTAGAAACCTTAGAAGTTTCAGCAAAAAAAACCGCCAAGGTTTTAGAAACCTTGGCGGTTTCAGTCAAAAATCGGCTCCCTACCATGCAATCGCTTGGACTGAACCCAAATACCTCCAAAGTTTAGAAACCTTGAAGGTTTCATAAAAGTGGCCTGTCTGTAGAGGCCGATTACGCTGGCACTAATCGGCCCCCTACCATTCTTATCGGCTACGAGGAGGCTTCTTGAACCTAAACATCTTATAAGTCAAGGTTCGGTTTTCCAGAGCGGTATAGACTTCGGAACCCGGTAAACCCAAAAAGTTACTCATCGCTTCGTCATCCTTCTTGCTAAAAGCCGCTAAGTGTCTGCTTGCCACATCCTCGCATGATAACAACACATTGCGCGTGATATCGCGCTCAATTTCGATAATAAAGCCCACCTCCTGTAAAGTGGATAAATAGCCTGATATCAATTCCGTTGGCAACGCATCTGTGTACAAGAAATAGCCGCCCTCTTTTAACACCCGATAGACTTGTGCAAAAAAAGCGGCAATATTGGGATAACTAGAAGCAGACTCGATGTTCATGACAAATTCAAATTGCTCATCATCAAAGGGCAAATCCTCAGCATCCCCTTCAATAAACTGCACCTGATTGTAGCTGTAATTGGCTTGGCAAAATGCAATAGCAGTGGGAGACAGATCAAGGCCCGTTATCTGTTTGGCCTGAAAGTCTTCCGCAATAACCGAGATAGTCCCACCTCGACCACAACCCGTGTCAAGTATCCGGCAATCGGTCATATCACTATCTCCAATCAATTCAAGCACCAATTTAATGGAATTTCTATTAATGAGGTGCTTGGGCAACTCAATGGGTGCCTGCTGTGGTGTCTCATCTGCCACATAACCGTAATTCAAAAAGATGGCGTGCGGCCCAAATTCTGTTGAGTTGAGTTGTTGAGTGATAGCATTATAAAAGAGTCTAGTGCGATCTTTTATCTCATCATGGTTGATATTCTCACGTTTTAGATCCTCAATCAAATCGGCAGCACTGAGGTTGGGCCAAATATTATCAGGATTGGCACTCTCAATAGATGGCTTCAACTTTTCGGCTATCGCTTTCACATGAGGGAGGCTATTCATGGTGATGTGATTGCCCGGCACTTCACAAATTGCTATTCCGTCCGTCACGACCTTCTCCCAGCCTTCCTCTGGATGCTGTGGGGTGAAGGCATCTCGTTCACGGGCGCGGAAAAAAAGAATTCGCCCCGAATAAAGTTGTGGTTGATATTCAGCCGCAGCTTGCATGTTCAGCTTGAAGAGACGAAGATAGTCATGGGACTGTTCTAACATATCCTCAGGCCAGTTTTTAATAGAATCGTTCTGGACAAAAAAATCTCTTAATTGTTCCTCACTCATTTGCCGAATCTCATTCTCTGACAGCGTCAACCCTTGTCCAACATTCAACAAGTAAGTCAGAATAACCGCATCATCGTCAAAACCGACCAGTTTATTACCCTCACAAACCGTGTCTATCATGGCGAGTAATGCCACTTTCTGGTCAACCGCCTGAAGTTGTTGAGCCATTTCAAAGGCTATGGTACCGCCAAAAGAAGAACCGCCTAAAAAATAAGGGCCGCTTGGCTGAACCACACGCAAAGCCTTAATATAATAAGCAGCCAAGTCCTCAACACGATCCAGATGAAAAGCCAGTTTACCTTCAGAATCAACCTGTTGTAGCCCATAAACCGGTTGGTTTGGCCCTAAACACTGGACTAAATCACGATAAACGTAGATCTGTCCACCGGCCGGATGAACCAAAAACAGAGGTCGATTAACTCGATTGCCCACCTGCATTTCCACTAAAGACGGAGGTGTGGGTGTTGAGTGCTGAATAGCCACCGGCTTTGATTGAGTTTGGATCAACTCGGCTAACCGCGCAATAGTCGGTGCTTCTAAAAAGCTATTGGGAGATAACTCCACTTGAACCACTTCACGTAACTTGGCAATGAGTTGAACCGCTATCAAGGAATCTCCACCTAACTCAAAGAACTCATCAAAGATGCCTATCTGAGCAATACCCAAGAATTGTTGCCAAATATCGGCCAGCGTTTCTTCAAGTTGATTGCGTGGTGCGATATAGGGTGTCGGCAAATTCGGTCTTGAATAGCGCGAATCTGATTCTTCTTTCTGAGATTGATCTTGCGCTTTTCCAAAGTCCTGTTTTATCCATTGCTCAATCCGCGCTTGTAAGTCTCCCGTCGAAACAATTAACTGATTGACTTGAGGAGCGGCTAAAATCCGTTGAAACGCATTAACACCTTCTTCAGGTGTCATCGCCAATTCAGCTAAAGTGGCCCCAAAAGAAGTCCCATGTTTCGTCACGTTCCCAAATCGCCAACCATCCCAGTTGACGCTAAGCCACGGCACCGTACTGCTCTGATTCTGCTGATGAGCGAAAGCGTCCATGAAGAGATTCGCGGCTGAATAGGCCAAAAACCCTAATCCCCCTAAAACAGAGGACAAGGAAGAGAACAATAAACAAAAATCAAGCGTTCTCTCCGACAAAACATTTTCTAAGACTAGGGTGCCATGCACTTTGGGTTGAAATTGCAGCTCGCCATCCGTTTTACCGATCTGTTCAAGAGTGCGAAATGACCTCTCGGAGGTGATTCCCGCCGCATGAATCACCCCATTGAGTTGACCAAACCGTTTCTCGGCCATGGCTATCACTTCTTGCATTTGTTGCAAATCAGCCACATCCGCGCTGACGACCAAAACGTCGGCCCCTTGCTCTTCGAGTGCTTGCACTTTCCTGATTTTGCAGCTAATACTATCATCTTCATTATGAGTGGTCAGCCACTTGTCCCACCCGTTTTTCGCTGGCAAAGCTGAACGCCCCATCAGTACCAGTTTGGCTTGTACCGTCTTTGCCAACTGTTCTGCCAGAACCAGACCAATACCGCCCAATCCACCGGTAATGAGATAGACTCCCTTTTCCCTTAACCGCTGAGTCTCTTCGACCGGTTTATCCAATCGAACTGGCTCAAAGGTGGGCACCCACCGATGCTTGCCACGGTAGGCAACCACTCGGTCAGAGGATTTTGTTGTCAACTCAGCCAGCAACGGCTCTATCAGTCTATCCCGTGAATTATCGTGGTGTAGGGGGGATTTTGGTATAACAACATCAATGCTACGACAATTAAGATTGGGATATTCTTGCCCAATGACCTTAACCGGGCCGAGTACGGTGGCCTTTTCTGGGCATAGCATCTCGTCGCCACTCACGGACTGCATGTTGTTTGACACCACCACGATTTGAATCGCCTCAGTCACATTCTGTTTGCCAAGGGCCTGTGCGAGAAACAGCAGACTATAAAATCCTAACGCTTGCGCTTGGTCAAATCCTTCAACGGCCAATTCATTGTGCGGCTCATTCGGTGTGACACCCCATAAATGAACAATTGTTAGTGGCATCTTGTCGCGTGTGCGAAGTTCTTTGACCAAAGCCTCATAGTCAGAACCAAGTTGAGGATTCAGAGTATAGTCGTTATCACTGAGCTTAGTAAACGCTGAGCCAACCTTCACCGTGATGATCTCTTGACGTTGCAATTTTTTCACCAGTTGGGTACCCAAGCCACACACATCATCAAATACTAGCCACAATGCAGACTCTCTCTGTTCCTGCGGTATTGGGGAGACTGATTGCTTCCATAACGGTTGGTAGAACCAATCGGCAATATCTGGCTTTTTGCCTGAGAGTTCATCGCTCTCCGAGGTTTTGAAAACCTTGGAGGGGTGCTGTTTGGGCGGTTCGATCCAATAACGTTGGCGCTCAAAGGGGTAGGTCGGCAAGGAAAGGCGATGACGACGCTCAGCGGTATAGAATCCCGACCACTTCAGTTGTCCACCGGCCAACCAGAATTGGCCCAAGGTCTTCAATAAAAACGCGACATCCGATTGGTTCTGTTGCGGATGGCGTAACGAAGACAGTACCACTTGCTCCGCGGAGTGATCTGGATGCCGTTTGGCTAAGGTACTTAACGTCCGTCCCGGGCCAACCTCCAGCAGAATTCGCGCTGGTTCTTTCAATAATTGTTGCAAACCCTCGGCAAAGCGCACCGTGTATCGCAAATGTCTGGCCCAATAGCTCGGGTTGGTCGCTTGTTCGGCGGTAATCCAAGTCCCGGTGAGGTTGGACAAATACGGAATTTGTGGCGCACAAAAAATGACTTGTTCAACACGTTTGGTAAAGGACTCCAAAAGGGGAGCCATCATCTCGGAATGAAACGCATGGGAGGTGTGGAGACGGCGACACTCCACGCCTTGTTCTGTCAACTGATTCTGCAATGCCTCAACGGCCGCCGTGGAACCAGACACCACACATAGGCCGGGGGCGTTAATCGCGGCCAGAGAAAGTTCCTTGCCTAATAAGGATCGCACTTCTTTTTCAGGCCGTGAAATGGCCAGCATTGCACCACTAGGCATTTCTTGCATCATCTTGCCGCGGGCCGCAACCAGTGATAAGGCCTCTTTCAGTGAGAAAACGCCCGCGAGACACGCAGCCACATATTCACCAATGCTGTGACCAATCATCGCTTCTGGATGCACCCCCCACGTCATCCATAACTTAGCGAGGGCGTATTCAATCACAAACAGGGCCGGCTGTGTTATCGCTGTCTGGTTAAGTTGATTCTCCGGATCGAAGGGGCTAGAGGCGTGTGGAACCGTAGGATACAACACACTTCGCAAATCCAGCCCCAGATGTGGTTTAAGAAATTCTGCACAACGGTCAACTTGTTCTCGAAAGATTGACTCCGTTTGGTAGAGTTCTAACCCCATATTGACGTATTGGGCACCTTGCCCAGAAAACATAAACACGATCGGCCGCTCTTTTGGCTCTTGGAACTGGGTAAAAACGCCGGTTGGGTCAAGGGTACGAAGTGCGGTTGTCGCTTCATCAAGATTCTGAAAAACCAACATCCGTCGATGGCTGAAAGCCTTGCGACCTTTGCTCAGTGTGTAAGCCACATCGGCGAAGTTGATATCAGGATGCTGCGCCAAATACGCCGCCAGATTGGCGCTCGCTGTCTCAAGTGCCGAGTCGGTTTTGGCTGACAGCACCAGCAGTTGCCACGGGCGGGATTTTCCGTACGGCACCGGTGTTGGGGCCTCTTCAAGGATAACATGAGCATTGGTGCCTCCGATGCCAAAAGAACTGACCCCAGCGCGGCGGGGCATCCCGTCTATTTGCTTCCATTCCGCCAGTTTGGTATTTACGTAAAAGGGACTATTGGCAAAATCAATTTGAGGATTGGGCTTAGAAAAGTGCAAGCTAGGGGGCAACTTCTGGTGCTTAAGCGCGAGAACCGTTTTTATTAAACCGGCCACCCCGGCGGCCGTATCCGTATGTCCAATATTGGTCTTCAACGAACCGATGGCACAGAACCCCTTTTTCTGGGTACTGGCCTGAAAAGCGTTGGTTAACGCGGTGATTTCAATCGGATCACCGAGCGCGGTGCCAGTGCCGTGGGTTTCTATATAGGTGATGCTCTCAGCATCAACCCCAGCCACAGCTTGGGCTTCTGAAATCACGGCCGCTTGCCCTTCCACACTGGGCGCGGTATAGCCCACTTTCAAAGAACCGTCGTTATTGAGGGCCGAACCTTTAATAATGGCATGGATACAATCGCCATCCGCTATCGCATCTTCTAATCTTTTTAAAACCACAATGCCCACACCATTGCCACCCACCGTGCCCTGTGCCTTGGCATCAAAGGCACGGCAGTGGCCATCGGGAGAACTAATCATACCCTCTTGATACCAATAACCCACTTTTTGGGGAACATGGACGGTAACGCCACCGGCCAACGCTATATCGCATTCCCCATCCTGCAAACTTTGGCAAGCCAAGTGAACAGCCACCAATGAAGTTGAACAAGCGGTTTGAACATTGATGCTGGGCCCGGTTAAGTTGAGTTTGTAAGAAACGCGGGTGGGGAGAAAATCTTTATCATTTTCAATCAATAGTTGAAAACTACCCACTGATTCTGATAACAGCTCACGATTCGGATACAGGTTACTGAGTAGGTAAGTGTTCATACCTACCCCCGCATAAACACCTATTGAATACTCGTCAGTACCCGCTTCATAACCGGCATTTTCAAGTGCTTCCCAAGCACATTCCAAAAACAGGCGGTGTTGCGGATCCATTACTTCGGCCTCTCTAGGACTGAAGTCAAAGAACGCCGCATCAAACTGCTCGATGTCTGACAAAACGGCACCCGCTTTGACATAATTGGGTTTATTCAGCGTGGCCGTGTCTATTCCTGACGAAATCAGTTCCTCATCGGAAAAAAATGAAATGGCTTCTTTTCCGTCTTGCAGATTGCGCCAGAACTCTTCAAGCGTGTTTGCTTCAGGAAAACTGCCTGACAGACCAATAATGGCTATCTCATGAGACGCTTGACGGGCACGAAGATTTTTCGTCCGCTTCTGGCTGGGTTGCGGCTGAACCGCCAGTGCCGAAACACAACTTTGTTTCTGGCTTAAATGTTGGCCCAACGCGTGTATGGTGGAATATTCAAACAGTTCAACCATAGGAATATCGCAGCCCAACTTTTCCTGCAATTTGGCTTTAATTTGGGGTACAAGTAGTGAATGGCCCCCTAAGTCAAAGAAATTGTCATAAATCCCAATGTTATCGATATGCAAGACTTCTTGCCAAACGGTCGCAATGACGCGCTCAACCTCCGTTTCGGGCATAGAAGCCTGTTTTGGTAAGTAAGCGGCCTCTGGGGCAGGGAGGGCACGGCGATCCAGCTTGCCGTTGGGCGTTAGCGGCAAGGCATGGAGTAACACAAAGTTGGAAGGCACCATATAGTCTGGCAGCTTATCTTTTAAGTAGTCGCGCAGATTGCCCGTCAGTAAGCGTTGCACCACTTTCAATAAGCCTTGACTTTCAAGCAGATACTCTATACTTTTTTCAAGAATCGCCTGCTCTTTAGGCGTCAGCTCAAACTCAATTCCAGCCCATGAAGCTCGCGACCATGCCACTTTGCCCTTTAACCAACGCGCCTCAGACTCTCCTGGCAGCCATAAGCGTAGACTGAGTTTCTTATTTTCTTTAAGGCTAACATCCGTCCCGAGTAGAACGCCACCACTGGAAATATCCTCCGTGCGGAGTTTCAAGGTTTTGCCATTCAGTTTCGCAAGGCAGTCGCTCTGATAAGGTATCCGCTCAGGAATCAGATCGGAAACAATATAGGCCACTAAACGCTTGTTGCCCGGTTGGTCTTCTCGTGCTATGAGCACGGTTTCTTGTATATTGGGGTGTTGAGTCAATACCGCTTCTATTTCGCCCAGTTCAATACGAAAGCCACGCAGCTTGACTTGGTTATCTATGCGACCAATGTATTCAATATTGCCGTCAGGAAGGTAGCGAGCCAAGTCCCCCGTTTTGTAGAGTCGTGCACCTGGTTCATCACTAAAAGGGTTGGGAATAAATTTCTCTTGAGTTAAGTCGGGGCTGTTGAGGTAGCCTCGGGCCAGTCCGACACCTTCAATATGGAGTTCACCCGGTACTCCAATTGGCACTGGATGGAAATATTTGTCTAAAATGTAAATTATAGTATTGGTTATGGGACTGCCTATGGGAGGTGACATATCATTTTGCTCCTCATAGAATACTACCTGCCCAGAACTAGTCACCACTGTATTCTCAGTTGGACCATAGTTATTGACCACTTTGAAGGGAACTGAAACGGGTGGATACTTATGGAGTTTATCCCCACCTGTCAATAAGAGCCGTAAAACAATATTCCTTGGCCATTCTAAGGCCAACATTTGTTCTGCGAGAGGTGTTGGCATAAAACTGATAGTTATTTTTTTTGACAATAGCCAATCTTGTAAGTGGTGCGGAGAATTAACAAAATCAGGTTCAGCTAAATAGAGTCTAGCGCCTGTGGCAAGGTAAGGCCATACTTCCCAAACCTGAGCATCAAAAGCGATGTTTGCTAACTGAGTAGCCCTATCTGAACAAGTGATTTGAAACGCTTGTTGATGCCAAAAAACGAGATTGAGGAGACTTTGATGACAAATCAAAACTCCCTTTGGCTTACCAGTAGAACCAGACGTATAAATCACATAAGCTAAGTTGTAGGGTTGAACACGACTGGCAAGATTATTTGAACCTGCCTTTGAAAGAATTTCCCAATCGGTATCCAAATAGACAATACGATTGTCGATTTTGTATTTTGTCTTATTTATATTTTTAATAAAATCTATTAACTTATGTTGCGTCAATAACACTTGTACCTGCGAATTTTCTAACATGAAGGCCAGCCGCTCTTGGGGATAACTGGGTTCTAATGGTACATACGCGCCCCCGGCTTTGAGGATACCTAGTAATCCTATAATCATTTCTAAGGAACGTTCTACGCAAATGCCAACCAGAACTTCGGGTTTGACACCCAAGGTTTGTAGATGGTGGGCCAGTTGATTGGCGCGTGCATTTAATGCTTGATAACTGAGTTGTTGATCTTCAAAGACGACCGCAATGGCATCAGGCGTTTTTTCGACTTGGGCCTCAAACAACTGATGGATACATTTTTCTTGAGGATAATCGGTGGCCGTGTTGTTCCATTCCACCAGTAATTGGTGCCGTTCCGCGTCGCTAAGCATGGAGAACGCTGAAATGGGCAGCTCTGGCTGGGTGGCAATGGACGCTAATAACGTCTGAAAGTGTCCTAACATCCTAACGATGGTGGTGGGCTCAAACAAGTCTCTATAGTAATAACAATGCCCCACGAGTTTGCATGAGGCTTCCCAGAGGTGGCATTCAAAATCAAATCTCACCGTCCCGCTTTCAACTTCCAGCGGGCTTAGGGTCAAGCCCTTCAGTTCTATGGGTGGCATCTGTGCATTTTGGAAGACTAACGACACCTGAACCAACGGGTTTCTACTCATATCCCGTTCTGGCTGTAATGCTTCCACCACTTGTTCAAAAGGCAGTTCTTGGTGAGCGTAGGCCTCCAAAGTCACCAGCCGCACACGCTTGAGCAAGTCTAAGAAAGTGGGATTAGCTGATAAATCAACGCGTAATGCCAATGTATTGACAAAAAAGCCAATTAACGGTTCGATTTCTTTGCGGTTACGGTTAGCAATGCCAGAACCGATAATAAAGTCTTCCAGACCCGTATAACGTTCTATTAAAATGGCGAAGGCCGCCAGGGAGGTCATAAACAGGGTGACACCTGACTGCTGACTCAAGGACTTCAGTTGCTGAGTTAAGGCCGGAGATAACTCAAACTCTTCGTAGCCACCTTGGAACGTATAGACAGAAGGCCGTGGCTGGTCACTGGGTATCTCTAATACCGGTGGTGCGTCAGCTAACTGTTGTTGCCAATAACTCAGTTGCGTTTCCAGCACGTCTCCAGTTAACCACTGACGTTGCCAGTAGGCAAAGTCAACATATTGAATAGGCAGGGCTGGTAAAGGGGAGGGTTGCCCTTGAGAAAAGGCGTCATACAGTGTCGATAATTCTTGGAAAAATACCCCAATTGACCAACCATCAGAAATGATGTGGTGTATGGTCAATAGTAGAATATGTGATTCAACCCCTAACTGTAATAGCGTCGTGCGGAATAAGGGCCCGTTGGACAAATCAAAAGGGCGTTGTGTCTCTTCATGGATGAATCGTTGGGCTTCATGGTCTTGTCCTTCCGGGGGTAATTCCTGTAAATTGATAACGGATAACAGATAACAGATACCTGATAACTGGACCACGGGTACCCCATTAACCGTCGGAAAACAAGTTTGTAAGCTCTCATGACGTTGCACGATTTCCTGTAGGCTTTGTTCAAGGGCCGCACGGTGCATGGGGCCTTCTAAACGCAGAGCGCCACCTATATTGTAGGGATTGACCTTTCGGCCTTCCAGTTGATCTATAAACCAGAGGCGTTGTTGTGCAAATGAAAGAGGCCGTTCCTGATCGCTTGGAATGGGCTGAATTGTAAGGTGCTCTGAAGTCGCTTGTTGTAGAAACAGAAGAATTTCTACTTTGTGTTCAGCGAGTTCAGAGCGGAGTTCTGGTGTCAGTGTTCCTTTGGGGGCATCACAGTGTAGTTGATCACCCTCAGCCCAGAGGTTGACATCGAGTTCATTCAGATAAGACAAAAAGGCTTCAATATTTTTCATAACACTATCTTCTCTCGGTCATTTGATGAGTGATTTGTAGGTGGTGGTCGTTTTTGAGTCATAATATGCTCACTCAAACTCGCCACAGTAGGTGATTCAAATAGATGGCGCAGTGGCAGTTCTACCGAAAATGTTTCACGTATCCGTGACATAACTTGAGTGGCGAGCAGAGAATGGCCGCCCCGTTCAAAGAAATTGTCGTGAATACCCACTCGTTCTATACCCAAAACGTTTGCCCAGATACCAGCCAACAGTTCTTCCACAGGTGTACGAGGTTCCACAAAAGTTTCTGTTGATAACGGCTCCTGACTCACAGACAACTGAGATAACGCACGAAGGTCTATCTTTCCATTTGGTGTCAGTGGCATCGCTTCAAGTAACACAAAAGCCGACGGTATCATGTAGTCGGGCAGTCGCTCCTTTATAAAACCACGTAATTCAGTATTATCAATAACTGGCCCTTCGTTACCAACGACAAAGGCCACTAAACGCTTGTCAGTTTTGGATGCCTCATGGACGATGACGACGTTTTCTTGCACACTATTATGTTGTGCCAATACCGCTTCTATTTCGCCCAGTTCAATCCGAAAACCACGAATCTTAACTTGATTATCAATCCTACCCAAATATTCTATGTTGCCGTCGGGCAAATAACGGGCTAAATCGCCTGTTTTGTAGAGACGCGCATCTGGGGCATCACTGAATGGATTAGGAATGAATTTTTCTTGAGTTAAGTTGGGACGATTGAGATAGCCTCTTGCAACACCCGCACCGCCTATGTGTAATTCACCCGGCACACCAATCGGGGTCGGTTGGATATTTTGGTCTAAAATATAAAGTTGGGTGTTGGCGATTGGGCGACCAATGGGCACTAAATGTGAGTGAGGTGAGTGAGTCTTCGTCGCGGGCACTTCATAGACGCAGCAACCAACCACCGATTCGGTGGGGCCGTATTCATTAATCAGTCTTGTCTCTGGTGCATGAGTTTGCCAAACTGAAATGTGTTGCGCTGTCAGTGCTTCACCGCCAATAATCAACGCGTTAGTTTGATTCGCCATCTCATCGCCGGGTAGCAACTGACTCAATACCTCCAGATGTGCCGGTGTGAGCTTTACGAGACTAAAATGGCTGTTAGAACGAAGGACAGCACTTAGTTCTTCTATCTCTTGTTGTTCTGGCAAGAGTAGCACTTTTTGTCCCACCAATAAAGGCGAATAGAGACTGGTGATAGTCGCGTCAAAACCAACCGAAGAGTGTACCGGCGCACCCTGTCCTTCAGCCACGGCATACGTTTGAGTCGCCCAACTGAGATAATTGACCAGCCCTTGATGGGTCAGCAATGTTCCTTTGGGTTGACCCGTTGATCCAGACGTATAAATCACATAAGCTAAGTTGTCGGCTTGAACATTACTGGCAAGATTATTTGAACCGGCCTTTGAAAGAATTTCCCAATCGGTATCCAAACAGACAATACGCTTGTCGATTTTGTTTTTGTTAATAAAATCTATTAACTTATGTAGCGTCAATAGCACTTGCACCTGCGAATCCTCTAACATGAATGCCAGCCGCTCTTGGGGATAACTGGGATCTAATGGTACATACGCGCCCCCGGCTTTGAGGATACCTAGTAATCCTATAATCATTTCTAAAGAACGTTCTACGCAAATGCCAACGAGAACTTCGGGTTTGACACCCAAGGTTTGCAAATAATGTGCGAGTTGATTGGCGCGCGCATTTAATGCTTGATAAGTGAGTTGTTGATCTTCAAATACGACCGCAATGGCATCTGGCGTTTTTTCTACTTGGGCCTCAAACAACTGATGGAGACATTTTTCTTTGGGATAGTCGGTTTGGGTGTTATTCCACTCGAACAGTAATTGATGACGCTCTGCTTCGCTCAATAAGGGTAATTCAAAGACGCGCTTGACGGGATTCGTCACCAGACTGGTCAATAACGTTTTAAAATGAGCAGACAGACGCTCTATTGTGGCACGTTCAAATAATTCCGTGTTGTATTCTAGCGTACCTTTCAGCCCCTCAGCCGTTTCTTCCAGTGACAATGTCAGGTCAAACTTGGCAATAACACTCTCCCTCTCAACCGGTGCTAAAGTTAGGCCTGAGAGTTCAAAATCGCCAATTGGCGCGTTCTGTAACACAAACATCACTTGAAACAGTGGCGTGTGACTTAAATTTCTTTCCGGTTGCAGTTCTTCAACCAGTTGTTCAAAAGGAATATCTTGATGGGCATAAGCGTCAAGCGCAACTTGTTTGACACGCTTGAGTAACTCTTCAAATGTTGGGTTACCAGACAATTCTATGCGTAATACCAGCGTGTTGACAAAAAAGCCAATCAGTGACTCAATTTGACTCTGAGTGCGGTTGGCAATGGGCGAACCGATGACAATATCCTCGCTTCCCGTGTAGCGGGCCAGTAAGCTGGCAAAGGCCGAGAGTAGTGTCATAAACAGGGTACTCCCCGTTTGCTGGCTTAAAGCCTTCAACTGCGCGGAGAGTTCAGTGCTGAGTTGAAGCGAACAGGTAGTACCTTGAAACAGTTGCACTGGGGGGCGTGGATGGTCTGTCGGTAATTCGAGTAAGGCGGGGGCCTCTGCGAGTTGTTGTTTCCAGTAATTGACTTGTTGTTCAAGCACTTCCCCGCTCAACCATTGCCGCTGCCAAGCAGCAAAATCCGCATATTGGATTGGTAAAGGAGGCAACGGGGAAGGTTTTTCTTGTGAAAACGCCTCATAAAGTGTCGATAACTCGCGGATAAAGTTCCCCATTGACCAACCATCGCCGATAATGTGGTGTACCGTTAACAGCAAGACATGATTGGGTACCAAAGTGCCTCGTTCAGTCTCAACCTTCCCCAACCGCAACAAGCTCGTTCGTAACAACGGCCCATTAACGAGATCAAAAGGTTGTTGGTTTTGCTTAATGCCTAATCGTTGCACTTCATGCCACTGTTCCTTGTCGGCTGACAAAGACTGCAAATCGATGAGAGGTATAAACACAGTATGACTGGGCGCAATCGCTTGGAAGGGGGTGCCATTTTTCTCTGGGAAAGTGGTACGTAGAATTTCATGACGTTGAATAATGGCCTTCATACTTTGCGCTAGTACCGCAATAGTCAGTGATCCTTTAATATTTAGTCCGATAAATTCATTGTAAGGGGCACTTTTATCCGCCAGTTGGGCTAAAAACCATAATCTTTGTTGGGCAAAAGAGAGCGGTAGTTCTTGATTTCTTGGAACCGGCTGAATAGGTGGCAAATGAGAACGTGTGGCAAGATTGGCTTGGCGCAGAAACGTGATAATTTCGTGTTTGCGTTCGGCCAACTCCGCACGTAGGGTTGGAGTCAGTGATTGTCTAGGTATTCTATAACGCAAGCGGTCACCGTCTACCCAAAGTGTCACGTCCAAACGGTGAAGATAAGCCATCAATTCATCAATCGTTTTCATAACTCTTCCTCCACATAGTCGTCATCCAATTGATTAGAGTGAGAACTTTGCATCTGTTGCGCGGCTATGAGGAGCCCATCAATGCGCTCGGCTAGACTCGCAATGGTCGGTTTTTCAAACACAATGCGTAGGGGCAATTCCACGTCAAATGTTTTACGCACCTGAGAAATAACTTGGGTAGCCAGTACAGAATCTCCGCCCCGTTCAAAGAAATTGTCGTCTATTCCCATTTGTTCTATCCCCAATATTTCCGAGAAAATGGCGATTAATCTCTTTTCAGTCAAAGTGCGTGGAGCAACAAAGGTTCTTTGCCGTTCTAGCTTGAAGGTGTCGAATGTGGGCAGTGCCTTGCGATCTACCTTGCCATTAGGGGTTAGTGGTAAGCTCTCCAGAGGTATATAGACCGATGGGATCATGTACTCAGGCAACTTATGTTGCATGTAGTTAAGTAATTCAGCCGGTTTGAACCGCTTAATAGAAGCGGGTGCCTGAGCCACCATCACATGCTGGAAGCGTAATTCTGTGGTTGAATCACACTCTGGAAAAGCGATAAACGCGTTAAATCCCGCTGAGCGTAGAGCGCGATGCCATTTTTCCACTGAGAGCAGAGGCTGATTCCTATGCATTCTGTCATCTTCGTAATGACTAAAACCTTCGATAAACCTCACACTAATCATTTGCAGGTAACTATTTTGTGTTCCTTCTAGGATGAGTAGAATACCACTTGGGGCTAACAGCGATAACAGATATTGCAGACTGGTATCTATATGACGGGCATCATGTAACACATTTGCGGCGACAATGACATCAAATGTATGAGACTCATAGCCTTGGCTGACCGGCTCTTGATTGATATCCAAAAATTGATACTGAATAAAGGGATAGTCCTGAAACTTCTCTTGAGCTTGGGTTGTAAAAAATGTGGAGAGATCGGTATAAGTATAAACGGTCTGTTGAGGGGGTAAAACCGGCAGCAATGATGCTGTCATGCCACCAATACCAGCACCCACTTCCAAAATTCTTATCGGTTTCTCCGAGGGCCACTCTCTGGTGATTGAACTCAGAATTTGACACGCAATTTTATTGTGGTAGTCCATCAACGGGTTATATTGATAAAGGCTTTCGGCAGTATGCCAGTTGCCATCTGGAAAAAATAATTCCAATGGTTCAACTTCTCCTTTAAGTAGGGAAATATGATTTTCTACACTCAGTTGGAAATAGTGGAGTAGCGTGGCATCCCATCCCCCTTTAGCCGCTGATTGCCTGACTTCCTGCCACAATTGATCCAAGGAATCTGTAGGCAAAGGCTGAGCATTGACAAATGTATCTTCCCCAGAACGCTGTAATAGCCCTTCTTCTTCTAGGGCTGTCAACCATTGAGCCAATAATTTCTGGTAGTTGGGCTTAATCTGGTAACGGTGTAATAATTCCTCCAGCGAGTGTCTTTCCTGAGATTGTACAAAGATGCCTAGCTTCTTGAGGGTATGACAGATCGAGAATAAACTAAACCGTTCTATACTTTGCCAAAAAGCCGATAAGGCTTGAAGCTTTTTTTCGGAGGGTAACTGTCGAGATTGTTCTCTCCCCGCTTGTAGCAATTTGGACCAGATGTTATCGGCTTCTACATCCTTGGCGGTTTCTATTTCAAACAGCGTGTTATAAGCCTGATCTGGGACGACATAGGCCACCAAGTGCTTATTCTCACCACCCTCTCCAACTGCGCTAACGACAGAAGCATCGACACCGGGATACTGTTTCAGTACGGCCTCAATTTCGCCCAGTTCAATGCGATAGCCACGGATTTTGACTTGGAAATCCTCTCGCCCTAGAAACTCAATATTGCCATCGGGTAAATAACGTCCTAAGTCGCCGGTTTTATACAGCCGCGCTTGGGTGTGAGGATGAATGATAAAGCTCGCTTGAGTCTTTTCATGATCTCGCCAGTAGCCCTGAGCGAGGCCAATGCCTCCAATATAAAGCTGTCCGGGTACCCACACAGGACAAGGTTCAAGAAAAGGGTTAAGGACATGGAACGTTTGATTGGTCAACGGTTTGCCATAAGGAATACTATTCCAACTCGGATCAACACTGTCAATGGGATAATAGATAGACCAAATGGAGGCCTCTGTCGCACCGCCCAAACTGATAATCTGGGCCGATGGCCATAATGCTTTCATTCGCTCTGGTAAGTTTAAAGGAATCCAGTCGCCACTCATCATGGCTAAACGGAGCCACTTAGGTGCCGTTGGTGGCCGCTCACCGATATAATCCACCAGCATCTGCATTAAGGCCGGCACGGTATTCCAGACCGTGACGCGGTGTTGGGTCATGATGTCCACCCAATGAGCGGGGTCTTTAGCCAAGGCCGCCTCGGGTATTACCACCGTCCCACCTGCGGCGAGTAAACAAAATATGTCGTAGACGGAAAGGTCAAAGCTCAAAGCCGATAAGGCGAGTACGCGATCTTGAGGGCCAATATTAAAACGCTGATTGATGTCTTTGAGAGTATTTACCGCACCACGATGGTCAATCGCAACTCCCTTGGGTTGACCGGTAGAGCCAGAGGTAAAGATGACGTATGCCAAGTCCGTTGAGGTCTGCACTGGCTCTAGGGGGCCATCATTTCCGTTGAAGAAATTGTCATCATCTAGGCACAACCGCTGAATCTCTTCAGGCCATTCCAAGTTTTGGTTGAACTGAGACAGTGTCAAAACAAGTTTCACTTGCCCTTGTTCAAGAAGATACCATTGGCGTTCCTTGGGCAGTTCCGGCTCAATGGGCAGATAAGCCGCGCCCGACATCAACACGCCGAATACCGCGACCACTTGTTCCCAACCTTTTTCCATCACAATAGCGACCAAGGTGTTGGGAGTGGCTCCCAATTGTCGCACTTTTCGGCCTACCTGAGTGGCAAGTTGTGATAATTCTAAGTAAGTTAAGGTGCGCTGAGGTGAAATAACCGCAGACTCGTGTCTGCGTGCCTGAAGTTGGGCTAGGAACAAAGTGTGTAGCATTTCATCAGAAATATGCGCGGTAGTGGCATTGACCGCGGCCCGCTGCGACAGTTGGGCCGGCGGTACTAAAGAAGGGGCCGTTGCCAGCCAAGCAGACTCAGAGGTCGCCAATTGCCGCAGAAAACGGCAGTAGGCTTCAAACATATCGTCCAGAAGCCCAGCCGGGAACAGTTCTTCTACCGCATCCCAATTAAAAACCAAGGCACCCTCTTGCTCAAAAACCTGATGATCCAACCACACCTGAGGGGTTTGAGTGATGCTGTAAACCACTTCTCCGAACTGAGTGAATAATGCCGAATAATCTTGACCGAGTGTACTCGTGAAGACGACCGGCATCATGGCTTTTTGTGTTTCTTGGCCACGGGCCAATTCTCGTTGGACGCGCACACCACTGATGTAGCGATGATCTAAATCTTGCCATAATTGTTGCTGTAGACGCACCGCACGCGCTTTAAAAGTCGCCGGCGTGGTGTTATCCACCGCTAACAGCAGTAATGAGGTAAAATCGCCAATAATATCAGTGAGTTGTGGATGTATCGGTGGCCTATTAAATAGCGTCAAATTGATCGTAAACCGTGGCTGCTTGCTCCAGACGGTTAGAATGTCAGCAAAAGCTGCGAGCAAAACCCCAGAAGGGGTGAGTCCCGCTTTAGTCGCCCGTCGTTTCAATGGTTGCCAACTTTCTGGAACGAGTTGGGCACGGCGACGTTTGAACCAAGGCTTGGTGACGGTAGCAGGATTCTTAGCGATGGGCAGTTCTGGGGCTAAGGGCAAGGTGTTTATCCGGTTGAACCAATAGTCTTTGGAACGTTGATACCACTCGGTATCTTGCCAAGCTTGTTCTGTGAGAACATAGTCCCGAAATGACAGCGTTAACGGTGTCAATCTCAACGCAGGATTCTGGTAAAGTTGCAGCCACTCTTTGAGCAAACAGCGCAGACTCCAAGCATCCGCAATCAGGGCATCAAAGCTGAGGTGAAGCCTAGTCTGTTGTTCGTCCAAGCGCGTGGCTCGAATTTCAAACAGCGGCCACTGTTCAACGGGCCGCACTTGATGGGACATTTGCTGACGAAGGGTTTCTAGTTGCGTCGTGATAACCTGAGGTGCCTCGCCACGCAAATCCAAAATCACCATCTGATAACGGGGTACTTGTTCAAGGACTTGCTGTTGACCCGTTGGTAACACGACCATCCGCAGCATATCGTGACGCTGAATTAAGGTTCGCCAAGCACCATTTAATCGTTCAAAATCTAAACTTGGACAATCCAATTCAAAATAGATATGAGTGGCGACATTGCCTAATTCAAATGTGCGACTGCGGCCCATCCAGTAGGCTTGTTGGATATCCGTGAGAGGAAAGGGCTGATAACGTTGTTCGGGTGCAGACTTTATGGTCGGTAGGGAAGAACTTTCCTCTCCGGCCATTGGTTTGTCTTTCAGCGTTGTTTCCAGAAGCGCGGCCAAGTCCGCCAGAATGGGTGATTCAAAGAGCTGGTGTAGAGAGAGTTCTATTGAAAAGGTGTCGGATATCCGAGAAATCAGTTGGGTAGCAAGTAACGAATAGCCGCCTAATTCAAAGAAGTTATCATAAATTCCCACTTGTTCCGTGCCGATAACCTCGGCCCAGAGGTTGGCTAATTTTTCTTCAGTGGACGTGCGTGGTGCGACATAGCGGTTTGTCAGTCGTTCTTGGCTCTCATGCGGTGATTCGCCTGTGGCTGAACGTTGTTGCCATTCTCCCACACTATTCAGGTGTCCGGCCAACAACTGTTCTCGGCAAGCACGACGCTGAATTTTGCCACTAGAAGTTTTTGGAATACTGTTTGTTTTGAGCAGCAATATAGCATCAACTGGCAGTTCGTGTTGCTCAAACACGGCTTGACGGATGGCATCCACCACTTCATTGACATCCAAATGTCGCAAATAAGTTCGTTGCACTTCTTGAACGATGACTAGCTGCTCTTCGCCCTCTCTGTCCACCGACAATGCCGCACCGCCCCCGACATTCAATGCTGGATGACTGTTTTCTACGGTTAATTCAAGGTCTTGAGGGTAATAGTTCCGGCCTCTAATAATAATAAGGTCTTTGAGGCGACCGGTGACAAATAATTCACCGTCCTTTAAGAACCCTAAATCACCGGTGCGGAGAAAAGGCCCTTCGCCCGTATTGGCGAGATAGGCATGGAAAGTTTGTTCAGTCTCCTCACGCCGATTCCAATAACCTTGGGCCACATTTGGGCCTGACACCCAAATCTCACCCACTTGTTGATCTGAACACGGTATGAAGGATTCTGGATCAACAATAATAATTTTCTGATCTAACCAAGTACGACCACAGCCCACAATTTTCTGTGTCTTTTTGTTATTATCCCGCACTGCCACCACACGATGTTGTTCTAGAGCGGCTTTTTCAACCTCATAAATGAGTGGAGGCGCGGTTTTTAAGCCACCAGACACAAATAACGTGGTTTCCGCCATGCCGTAACCGGGATAAAAAGCCTCACGCTGGAAACCACACGCTTTGAAAGTCGCGGTAAATCGATCTAGCGTTTCCGCACGGACCGGTTCAGCGGCGTTGGCTGCCACTTCCCAACTGCTTAGGTCAAGTTTGGCTCGTTGCTTGGGTGTAATCTTCTGAACACATAAGTCATAAGCAAAATTTGGCCCGCCACCGCAGGTTGCGTGATAGCGAGAAATGGCTTGCAACCAACGAATTGGCTTTTGTAAAAACGCCATGGGGGACATGAAAATATAGGGGGCTCCTAGATAAATGGCTTGCAAGACGTTACCGATGAGTCCCAGATCATGGAATAACGGCACCCAACCGACTCCGATAGATTTATTGGTATGCCCGAATGCCAGGCGGAACATTTCTTCGTTATATAGCACGTTACTGTGACTCACCATCACACCTTTGGGCGCACCCGTAGAGCCTGATGTATATTGAAGAAAAGCCAGCGTGTCACGGTGTATTTCTGGGGTTTGCCAGAGGTTGGCGAATTCTTCGGCAAGATTGTCGGTGACGAGCCAGCGCAGGTTTTTCAACTCTGGTGTATGGGCGAGTCTCTGCTCCATGCCAGAAAGAATATCGGTTGTGGTCAAAACGACTGTCGCTTGCGCGTCGGCAACAATCGCTTGAATACGAGGCTCAGGGCGGTTGCGCCGTGGTGGATATGTGGGCACAGCCACGACACCCGCGTACAGGCAAGCGAAAAATGCCGCGATATAATCCAACCCTGCGGGGTATAGTAACAAGGCACGATCTCCGACAGTCACCTTGTCCTGAAGTTTTGCAGCAATAGCTCGCACACGTTGATCTAATTGTGCATAAGTGAGGTTGAGTTCTTCAGTCTCGCCTTCAATAAGAAAAGTATAAGCCCGCTTATCGGGTTGGTTTTGCGCTCTTTCGCGGAGTAGTTCAACTAAGGTGGTTGGCTGAATAAGGTTTTTAGTCATGGTAATTTCAGGAGTAGTCCTATAATCAATGCCATTAAGTTAAGAATCAATCCATACAGGTAGCCCACCAAGGTGTTTTTTCTTGCCGGCCCCAAAATACGACGATGGTGGGCAACTTATCAACACGCCAACCCCGAAGGGGTTTTCAGGCTAAAGTTTCCGCAACGGAAACTTTAGCCTGAAAATGTGAATAGCCCCAGGTGGAACCTCAATGCCATTAAGTTAAGCTAGGGCGAACATGCCGGTTAGCGAACACTTAGGTTATTTGGAGTATCTATTTTGAGGGCCATAAAATATTTTGGAGGTTTTCAAATTAAGTTATGGCCCTCTGTCGCGCTTCATTAGTTATAGTTTTTGTAGGTGTTTTGTTGCTTAACTTAATGGCAGTGAGGGCAACCATAAAGTGAGGACAACCATTTCGTTCGGGCAACCATTTCGTTCGGGCAACCATTTCGTTCGGGCAACCATTTCGTTCGGGCAACCATTTCGTTCGGGCAACCATAAAGGATTGCCCCTACACGACATGACGGTTTGTAGGGGCAATCCCACGTGCAAAGCCCTTATCTTCATTTTTCATTTTATGGCCCTCTGTCGCGCTTCATTAGTTATAGTTTTTGTAGGTGTTTTGTTGCTTAACTTAATGGCAGTGAGGTGGAACCTGGGGAAAGCAATAAGGCCTTAACCCCGAAGGGGTTGAATATGAATAGCCCCAGGTGGAACCTAGGGAAAGCATATCAAAAATCTATCAACCCCTCACCACCTATCAGTTGAGTACACTCAGGCGTTTTTTTGAACTGATAGGTGGTAAGCATTCAACCCCTTCGGGGTTGTGGCCTCCCGCTTGTACACCCCCAGGTTTTACCTCAATGCCATTAAGTTAAGGAATTAGAAACAAATAATCCCCCCCCGCCAACGGCTAAAGCCGTCGTCTAATAGCTGAAGTGCCCTAAAGGGCACTGAAGACTCAATGCCATATCGTTTGCTTAGAAAAAAATCCTGAATTTACCAGTCCCCTTTAGGGGACTTTAGCTTTGAGACAACGGCTTTACCAAAGGCTCTTTCTCGTTTATTTCTTAACTTAATGGCATTGAGGTTTTACCTGGGGCTATTCATGTTCAACCCCTTCGGGGTTGTGGCCTCCTCCCTGACCCTCCCCAGGTTTCACCTGGGGCTATTCACATTTTCAGGCTAAAGTTTCCGTTGCGGAAACTTTAGCCTGAAAACCCCTTCGGGGTTGCCGCTATTCACTATTGGCTTTTTTTAAATTATTTTTCTGAACATCGATAAAAAGCCGTTTATTCCCCAAATCCGTTGTACTTTCAGTATAAGTTAAGTGGGTAAAAAAAAGTGACATAACGAGCGGTAATAGTCGCTAAAGCGACTACTACAAGCGGTTCCTTAGAGGTAACTGACTGAATACTAAATCAATTTATTTTGTCAAGGCATCAGTCCTATTCGTTTATCCTCGTCTTATGCGTTCCGCCACTGCGTTTCGTTGTACTTTATATTCAAGGATTTAGAAAAAACGGATAGGTGGTAAGAGGTGGGTGAAAAAATTTCTAATCATCTGTAGTATAATTAACTTTCTATAGATTTTCAGATAATTATTTTCAAACGCTCATAATGCGAATTAAGGGTTGAATCGTTATGCTAGGGGCGGTGCCCTTGGCTATCCAGGGGCGTTGCCCCTGGCTGTATTAATTTCGCCCCGTTGGGGCTAAAAAACCAGGGGCGTTGCCCCTGGCTATATTAATCTCGCCCCGTTGGGGCTAAAAGCCAGGTTATTGTTAATTGTTAATTGTTAATTGTTAATGGAATTCTGGTTATTTTTATATAAAATTTTTCAATGCGGAATAAAAACGGGATCAGTTTTTGGGCCAAAAAAAACTGATTTCTCACCACCCCAGGGTCTCATCGTTAGACACAAGTCTTTTGGATATCTTTTAGAGCATTGATTTTTAATGAATCCCCAACGTGGGGCCTACCCTTTAAAATCCATAAAAATAAAATATTTAAAAACTTATGTATAAGGATGAGGGGGTAGGGGTGAGAGTTGAAGGTTCATAGGCATAGTACCCAATTTATTAACAAACCTTCATAAACGATACCAATTCTGGGGCCACTGCTGGAAAAAATGATTGAGATTGACTTTGATGAGATTTTTTTTTATATTGTTCCTTGTTCTAAAGCGGCAGGTATCTGGTTCAGTACTCACCCTGGAGTACTGGTAAAACCGTCGACTTACAATCTATCAATTTGCGAGAACCAAGCGAAATCAGATTGTACAAAGCGGCTATCTCCCATTTTCGGTAGCATGCCGGTAAATTCACCCACTCTTAGGAGTGCTATTGTTAACGTTTGTTAACATAAATGAATCGGACAAGACAACCATGATGACTATTCCTAACTACAAAATTCTTAAAAAGATTTATGAAAGTGCCCACTCACTCGTCTATCGGGGCATTCGAGCCAAGGACAATCAACGAGTCATCCTCAAAATGCCAAAAGAGGACTATCCGCCGTCCACTGAATTGATCCGCTATCGACAAGAGTATGAAATTACTCGCAGTCTGAATATCGCGGGGGTTGTCAAAACCTACCGTTTGGAAAAACACCAAAATACGTTCGTCTTGATTTTAGAAGATTTTGGCGGTGAATCCTTAAAGCAATGGATGGCGCTCGCCCCGGCGGCCAAAGAAATGGGTATTTCAATGCCCCCCTTTAACAACATCCCCCTCTTTGACCAAAAAGGGGGGGTAGGGGATATTTCGGCCTTTCTGTCCGTTGCGATACAAATCGCTGACAGCTTAGGCGAAATTCATGCGGCCCAGTTGATTCATAAAGACATTAATCCAAGCAATCTGATTTGGAATCAGGAGAAAAACCTGTTAAAAATCATAGACTTTAGCATTTCCACCCGGTTAACGCGGGAAAATCCGACCCTTAAAAATCCCGAAGGGTTGGAAGGCACACTCCCATACGTGTCGCCAGAGCAAACGGGGCGCATGAATCGTGCCTTGGATTACCGCACCGATTTTTATTCCTTGGGGGTGAGCTTTTATGAAATGCTGACCGGTCGCCTACCCTTTTCTTCATCAGATTCACTGGAATTAGTCCATTGCCACCTCGCCAAAATTCCTACGCCGGTCTGTGAAATCAATCCCAACGTGCCGCTTGTTGTCTGTGACATCGTCATGAAATTAATGGCCAAAAATGTCGAAGACCGCTATCAATCGGCCTTGGGTTTGAAGGCCGATTTAGAAAAATGTTTGGCATCCGTCAAAGACCTTGGAGATATGGATTTCAAATTAGGCCAAAATGATTTTTCGGGCCGGTTTCAAATCCCCCAAAAACTCTATGGGCGTGATAAGGAAATCAAAATATTATTGCAAGCCTTCGAGCGCGTAGCAACTCCGCCACTGTCCCCTGAAGTGGAGCCAGAGGCGGGAATTCAGGGGGGGGGCCAAATGATGTTGGTGGCCGGCTATTCTGGCGTGGGTAAATCCGCTTTGGTGCGTGAAGTCCATAAACCCATGACCGAAAAGAAGGGCTATTTTGCGTCAGGTAAGTTTGACCAATATCAGCGTAATGTTCCCTATTCGGCCCTGACTCAAGCTTTTAATGAGTTTTGCCGTTATCTGTTGACCGAATCGGCTTTCCAATTGAATCAATGGCGAGAAAAAATATTGGCGGCCGTCGGCAACAATGGACAAGTCATGATAGATATCATTCCGGCTTTAGAGTTAATCATAGGGCCTCAACCGGCGATACCCCAAGTTGGCCCCACGGAGGCCCAAAACCGTTTTTTATGGGTTTTTCAAAACTTTGTCAAGGCCATTAGCCAAAAACAACATCCCCTTGTGATGTTTATAGATGATTGGCAATGGGCCGATTCGGCCTCGTTGACTCTGTTGAAAGTTTTACTGACCGATCCGGACATTCACTATTTCCTAATCATCGGCGCCTATCGGGATAATGAGGTGGATGCCTCGCACCCCTTTAGGATGAGCTTGGAGGAACTCCGGAAACAACAAGCGGTTATCAATACGCTAACGCTTGACAATCTGTCTTCTCAGGAAGTCAATGCGCTTATTGCCGAGGCATTACAGTGTGATAGCCCTTCGGCCCAACCTTTGACGGCGTTGGTTTATGAAAAGACATTAGGCAATGCTTTTTTCACGACGGAGTTTTTAAAGGCCTTGTATGGGGAAGAATTATTAGTCTTTGATTTTAAAGCACTTAACTGGCAATGGGACTTAGAGAAAATCCGCGCCAAAGAGATGACCAACAATGTGGTCGATTTGATGGTGGCTGGGATTAGAAAATTCCCGCCCCAAACCCAACAAGTCTTAAAATTAGCGGCTTGTATCGGTAATCCGTTTGATTTACAAACCTTGGCCGTTATCCACAAGCACACCGTTAAGGCAACGCTTGAGGCCTTATGGCAAGCCGTGGTCGAAGGGTTGATCATTCCGTTGGATGATAATTACAAATTAGTGGGCGCTGTAGACGAGGACAGTTATTCTTCACCAACCGCTAAATCTCAGTTTAAATTCCAGCATGACCGTATTCAACAAGCGGCTTATGCGTTGGTACCCGACAGCGATAAACCGGCGCTTCATTTAGAAATTGGGCGGTTGTTGTTAGCCAATACGAGGAACTCCCAAGGGCTTGAGAAGGGGGGAAGTCAAGGCGGGGGGTTAGAGGAGCAGATTTTTGATATTGTCAATCAATTGAATGGCGGCCACGCACTGATGACCGAGGAAGCGGAGAGAGTTAGCTTAGCCTGTTTGAATTTACAGGCGGGCAAAAAGGCCAAAGCCGGCACGGCTTATCAACCGGCCCTCAATTACTTGGCATTAGGTATCCCGCTCTTAGGGGAGTCAGCCTGGGACAAGCATTATGCGATGGGCTTTGAATTACATAAAGACCAAGGTGAGTGTGAATTTTTGTTAGGCCAGTTTGACAATTCAGATCAACTCCTGGCCCTCGCTTTAGAAAAAGCGCACTCCAAATATGATAAGGCCGAGATTTATGTTATCAAAATAGCCCAACTGGCTGGGCAAGGCAAATATCATGAAGCGGTTGCCACGATGATAGAGGCACTGAATCTGTTTGGCATGAATGTGCCCACCTTAGACCAAACAGAAGTACAGGCAAAAACCACGGCAGCGGAAATGGCCCTTTATCAAGAAAACATGAAAAACCGCCAGATTGAGGATTTGTATCATCTGCCCCTCATACAAGATGAAGCAATGAATGTCTGCTCACAGATTATAGCCATCGCCTTCGATTCTCTGGTTATTGGGGTACCAGATTTGTTGGCTTTTTATGCCACTAAAATAGTGAATCTGTCTATTCAATACGGGCTTTCTGCATTTACACCCGTGGGATATAGTTTTTTTACAATTATACTAAGTGGTGGTTTTAAAGACTATACCAGTGCTTACCAATTTGCAGCCTTGGCCTTAAAACTGAATAAGGAAAAATTGATTAACCTTAGTATAAAGTCCAAGATATATAATATGTACTCTTTTTTTAATTCACTTAGAGAGCATATCAATGCCAGCACAGAAGGCTTTAGAGAAACCTACCGTCTCGCACTTGAAGGCGGTGATTTTGCCTACGCCGGCTATGCCATACATGAAATAGTCAGATATGTTTCGCCTCTCAGTATAGAGGAAGGTCTAAAGGCAACAGAGGAAACCATTGCCTATTGTCAGAAGGCCAACAATGTTCCGATATTGTTTATCGGCCAAATGTATGAAGGCTTCCTTAAAAACTTGCAAGGTGATACCTTGGGTAAAACCCGTTTTGACTACAATCACTTTACGGAAGATGCCTTTCTGAATACCTTTGAAAAAGCGGCACCGGTTATCTGTGCGCTTTATAAAAGGTATAAATTACAATCACTTAGCATTTTTGAGTGCTATGAACAGGCCTTACCGTTGGTGCATGAGCGTGCCACTTGGATTGCGGCTTTCGGTAGAGTCGATTTAAGTCTGGGGAGCGATTACTTTTTGTATGCGGGTATCACGGTAGCGGCCTTGTATCCCAAGGCTTCTGAAGAAGAGAAACCTGCCTATCTTGAAATCTTGGAGGAGTGCATTGCTGAAAATAAACTGTTGTCTGACCAGTGTAAAATCAACTTTGAACATGCTCATCTGATTTTAGAAGCGGAAAAAGCCCGACTTGAAAACCGCCCCATGGAGGCGATGCACTTCTACGATCAAGCCATTCTCTCGGCGCGGCAACATGGCTATCTGTGTAATGAAGCCGTTGCTTCGGAATTAGCGGCTAAATTTTGGTTAGCGCACCACAAAGAAGACTTTGCCAATTTCTATATCAAAACAGCACACTCTGCTTATGGTATCTGGGGGGCCACGGCCAAAGTCTATGATTTAGAAGAAAAATATCAAAACGTGCGGCTCAAGGCCGCGGTGGCCGCGACATACGTAACAGACACCCTCACTCCGAGGGAAGGCACAACAACCTTCCCGTCGTTAAAGGCCTTAGATTTTGCCAGCCTCCTCAAAGCCTCACAAGCCATCGCCGGTGAAATTGAACTGGGGGCGTTACTGACCCAATTGATGAAAATTATCATCGAGAATGCCGGAGCACGAGAGGGGTTTTTTATTTTGGAGAAAAATGGGCAATGGGTCATTGAAGCGGAAGGTGCAATCGATAAAGAAGAAGTGACGGTGTTGCAATCTATTCCCGTCAATCCCCCCCAATCTCCCAACACACCTCCAGTCGGAGTCGTTTCTGCCGTTGAAAAAGGGGGGCAAGGCGGGAATTTAGTGCCAGCAAGCTTCATTAATTATGTGGCTCGTACCCAAGAAAGCCTCATTTTGTACGATGCCACCGAGGAAAAAATAGGCCTTGATCCTTATTTTATTGAAAATAAAATTAAATCCGCTTTATGTGTGCCGCTTGTCAATCAGGGTAAGCTGGTAGGTATTTTGTATTTGGAAAACAGCCTGATAGAAGGGGCTTTTACGCCCGAACGTCTAGAAGTCCTTAACGTCTTGTCTTCCCAAGCGGCCATTTCGTTGGAAAATGCCCTGCTGTACCGGACGTTGGAAGAAAAGGTCGAAGAGCGTACCGCGCAACTGGCCGACGCGAATAAAGAAATTACCGCACTCAATGAGCAACTTAAATCAGAAAATCTCCGCATGAGTGCCGAGCTTGATGTGTCGCGCCAACTACAACAAATGCTGTTACCTAAAGAACATGAACTGTTGCAAATTGAAGGCTTAGACATTGCCGGCTTTATGGAGCCTGCCGACGAAGTGGGTGGCGACTACTATGATGTCTTAAGCCGTCAGGGGCGCGTTTTGATGGGTATTGGCGATGTGACGGGACATGGACTGGAAAGTGGGGCCTTGGCAATTATGGTACAAACGGCAGTGCGTACACTGTTAGCCAATAATGAAACCGATCCGGTGAAATTCTTACAAGCCCTCAATGAAGCGATTTACGATAATGTGCAACGGATGGAGTCGGATAAAAATATGACCATTGCCTTGTTGGACTACCAGCAGGGAAGTTCCTCCCTTTCGCAAACTCAAGCTTCCCTCTCCCCTCCTTTACAAAACGGGGCTGGGGGGATTTTGCGGTTAAGTGGACAGCACGAAGAGATGATTGTGGTGCGAAAGGGCAACTTGGAACTGATAGATACGATGGATTTGGGTTTTCCGATTGGACTCGTTGATGAGATTGAGGTCAATCAAGCCAAAGTGCCATTGAATCCCTGCGATGTGGTGGTGCTGTACACGGATGGAATTACCGAAGCGGTAAATATGGAGAATGAGGAATACGGCCAAGAACGGCTTTGTGAGGTTGTCAAGCTCAATTGGCAACAGTCAGCCCAAGAAATCTGTCAAGCGGTGATTGACGATGTGCGACAGTTTATCGGCCAACAAAAGATTTTAGATGATATTACGTTGCTGGTATTAAAGCAAAAATAATGGGTAATGGGTAATGGGTAATGGGTAATGGGGCCTTTGCCATTCGTTCCCGCTAATCCAATTCCATTAAAAATGACGTATTTTTCCCATAAGTGTTTATAAAATAAATAGTTTTTGTTAAATAACAAAACCTTTCCATAACAGTTTAGGCGTATACGGAATGTACAGATGCGGGTGAAAATAAAAATTGACCCGTTTGGTTATTTTTATTGACTTTCAATCCGAAAATGAAGCCGATAAAAAATCCGTTTATTTAGCTACGCTGACCTTCGGTTCGCGTATCCGTTGTACTATCAGTATATTAGTACGCCAGAACTGATACAGTTTAGCTAGATTTTGCATTGTCACAAGCCGAGCTTTTGGTTTTCTGTGAATCCCCCTCCCTTTTAAAAAGGGAAATTAGGGAGGCTTTTTTGAGAAAAGAAAATTTGAGCGGGTTGGGGTTGAGTCTAACGAATGCGAATATCGATCTGAAAAATGAAAATTAATCATCATTTCTGGTGTCGGATTACCTAAGGATCCCACATTCTTTTTTCATCGTGTTTGACTGGAGAGTGTGGCCCCACGAAAAAAAATAATGCTACGCTCATTGTTTTTAGGAGTCAAGAGTGGGTAGAAAATTTTGGCTAATTGTGAACGATTGTGGGATGTCAGGGCAACTCAATAAATAATGCCGGTATAGTACAACGAATTTAGAAAAGAACGAATTTTTTGTGTGGATTGGTATGATTTCAGGGGAAGTATTTAGGTTTCATTTTCAGCTTTTTCAAGTGTGTCTCGTCTATTTTAAAATCAGTCACTTATCAATACAGTTGGTGACCGGTTTTACCCTCACCCTGGCCCTTTCCTGAAAGAAAAAGGGACAGCGTGATGGCAAATCGGTTCATCTTCCGGCCTTATCCTCCCAGTCTTCTCATTCCCCTCCGATGATTCCCCCAAAAAAGGCGATAAATCGCCTACTACAAACCGGCCTTGCGATTGCATTCCCCCAAAAAAGGCGATAAATCGCCTACTACAAACCTGCTTGTGGCGGTGAGTAAGTCACTCTTTCTTCCCAGAGCCGTGGTGAGGGTTTGAAAACCGTTTTATCGTCTGCTTTCAGTTTCTCGCCTTTTTTCTTCGGTTTGCCAAGCACATTATCTCTGGCCTTTAACACATAAAGCATTAAGGTTGCCATGGCCTTTTCATCCGAATAGGGAGACATGGGATAAGCCTTAAGCGCCGTTATCCGACAGGATTTATCGCCCGGCGCATACTCTGGCGAGCGGTAAGTTTCAGTCAGACTGATGGCTGGCGCATTTTCGCCGTTCTCCCGTAACATTTTACGCATTTCGGTGGCAATTGCTTTTTGCAACTTGTTGTGTTCCTGCAATTGTTCACGGTAGGCGGGGTTTGTTAATTCACGTTGGTACTGTTGTTCTGCATTCACACCACGCGGATAAGCCCTAAACAGGGTGACAAAGCCATGATTATTGGGATTCACGCAGACGGTTGTGGATTGTTTGTGCAAACGGCGGCGCAAATTAATTTGTACTTCAACCAGATGGCCCAACATGACCCGCAGCCCCTCACGGCCAAAGAGTTTGAGATTGGCCCAGCCGGCCAGTAGGGGAGCAGCAGAGCGAGACGCTTCTAGGGTAAATTTGCCCGGATGATACTGACCGAAATGATACAAATAGGAACCGTTCTCAAAGTCGCGCTGTAACAGCTTAAAATCGTTGTGATTTTTGACCCTAAAAAGGCTGCAATTATAAGGGCTCCAGCCTGTTTTGTGGAAATAACACCCCACCGCATCAACCAAATGAAGGTACTAAATCTGCTCATAACCCTTTTTAAGCACTCTAGCCGCTTCTTCTGAAAACTGTCGGGAATTTTCACCTGATTCCTAGTAATATCTACGTTTTTGTGCGTACTAAGGCCCTCATTAGTTTTGCTTAACACATTTTTATATTTTTTTATAATGCGTAAGTTCTATGGTTGTTTCGTTCATTGGGAAGAAATTCCCGAAACCTCAAGAGCGTTTTTGAATGGGCACTAATTAGTTCTACTTTGTCACATTACACCTAAGTAATTGATTTATATAGAGGGCCTCTTGGGGCCATTCTTTTTAAATCAATGAGTTACATTAAATCTGACAAAGTAGAATTAGAGAACCGAAGTGAGAATGAAGAATCATTGTTAGTTGTTTCGGCTCACTGATAAGCTGCTCTAGCACCACCAATCAATTTAGGACGAGTTCGCGCCGCCGTTACATGCGCCTCACCAACAAGACGTAAACTCGGACGAAACGGTATGGCTACATCTCGTAGATGCATACCAATGAGTGTATCCCCAATATCAATTCCGGCATCAGCACGAATGCGTTCAACGACAACCGGATCACTCAATTGCTTATATGCAAAATTTGCCATTGCCCCCCCAGCACCGGGAGCAGGTATGACTGTGACTTCTTCCAAACCCAGCCGGTTTTGCGTCTCTCGTTCAATCACAACAGCACGATTCAGATGTTCACAACACTGAAATGCAATGCTAAATCCGTGTTGCTTCTGTACATCACAAATCCCTTTATATACCGCCGTAGCTATTTCTTCACTGCTGGCCTTGCCAATAGGTTTGCCAAGTATTTCACTTGTGCTGCAACCGATGACCAGTAGTTTGTTCACAGAAAGCTTTGCTATTTCCGTCACTTCTGTAACAATCGTTTGAACTTGTTGTTCTAGAGTAGATAGTTCCATACTACTTGACTCCCACTGGCTTCAATTTATGACTGTCTCAATGCGACTCGTCTTTCCATTTAGAATCTTGATAAAGTTGCCAAACTTGTGACCACACGGTTCCCGGTTGTCCCAATCCCACAGGCGTATTATCAAGAGTAATCACAGGCAAAATCCCATGAACAGAACCCGTCACCCAAATTTCTTCCGCAGAGCGCAATTGGGCCTCGGGAATGTCAACTTCACGACAAGGTAGTTCAGCGGCATGCATCGCTTCAAGAATTAAATCACGGGTAATCCCCGGTGAAATAAACTGGGTTTTAGGCGGCGTGAGAGCTATCCCGTCAGAAACGATAAACACATTACTGGCGGCTCCTTCCATCACGTAACCATCACGAATTAAAATCGCCTCGGCCGCACCGAACTCAACCGCTTGCTGGCGCAGCAAGACATTAGCTAACAAGGCGATTGACTTAATATCGCAGCGTTGCCAGCGTATATCAGCACAAGTGATGGCTTTCACCCCAGTAGGCGGAGGCTGTATGGGGACGGGTTCACTCATAATAAACACGGTAGGCACAACCTGATCGGAAAAGTTGTGGTTACGTTTTGCAGGACCGCGTGTCACTTGCAGATAGACGGACTGATCGCCACCCTTGTTACGAGCGACTAATGTTTCCAACGTTTCGATCCACTGTTGATGGGTCAATGGATTTGGTAACTTTATGTTTTTTAAGTTTTTTTATAAGCGTTGCAAGCGTTCTTGCAGCCTAAAAAAACGCCCGGCATACACCGGCATGACTTCATACACACCGTCACCGAAAATAAAGCCTCGGTCTAAAACGGACACTCGTGCCTCAGAAAGAGGCACAAATTCACCATTGAGATAGACGATCATAATTGAAGTGTGTACAAGTGGGGATCAAGAGAAAAGGATATGTACATGAACCATGTACATTGAGAAGGGGATGGGTTTGTGAGGATTATCATCGTCTAGTTACTCCCTACCTGAGAAACGGTCAATTTCTTCGCTACAATTTATCAACGCATAATGAGTGCGGCCCCTAACCCCCTTTTTCAAAGGGAACAAATCGGTCAGGAGTTTTGGTCAAGCACCCATTAATTGGATTTTGGCGGGTTGATTTTCGGCTTCAAGAATAGTTTCAAACCAACTTTCTAAAAAAAATAAAGTTCAAGATTCAAACTTGTGGCATGAATAACCCAATA
>Ga0190343_1000107_pt1 | contig 32576 bp, 22 predicted proteins | sample 48721312_MG_FD_161664 | JGI IMG/M metagenome (GOLD analysis project Ga0190343, IMG submission 161664) | Hydrothermal vent microbial mat bacterial communities from Southern Trench, Guaymas Basin, Mexico - 4872-13-1-2_MG | ecosystem: Environmental > Aquatic > Marine > Hydrothermal vents >... | reverse complement strand
CCGTTTGTAGTAGTCGCTTTAGCGACTCACTCTTGTTTACCCACTTATGCACATTCAAACGAAAACGCCGGTTTTGAAAAAGTCTTCTAATCATAACTACAACAAGGATTGTATATAAGAAGGGATTTTTCCGAATGGATTTCTCAGGGCTTTAGCGACTCATATCATGTATCCCGTTTGTAGTAGTCGCTTTAGCGACTCACTCTTGTTTACCCACTTATGCACATTCAAACGAAAACGCCGGTTTTGAAAAAGTCTTCTAATCATAACTACAACAAGGATTGTATATAAGAAGGGATTTTTCCGAATGGATTTCTCAGGGCTTTAGCGACTCATATCATGTATCCCGTTTGTAGTAGTCGCTTTAGCGACTCACTTTTGTTTACCCACTTATGCACATTCAAACGAAAACGCCGGTTTTGAAAAAGTCTTCTAATCATAACTACAACAAGGATTGTATATAAGAAGGGATTTTTCCGAATGGATTTCTCAGGGCTTTAGCGACTCATATCATGTATCCCGTTTGTAGTAGTCGCTTTAGCGACTCACTTTTGTTTACCCACTTATGCACATTCAAACCTCGGGAATAAACGGATTTTTTCGATGCCTTTTTGAGTCACTGCGCTAAAAAATCACTTCCGCTAAAAGCTAAAGTACGTATCAGGGCACTGTACCTATTTTGGGGAAATGACTTTTTCTTCGATCCTAAGCAATAAAACCCCTACAAAAAGTATGACTAATGACGTGCGATAGGGGGCCATAACTTGATTTGAATACATCCAACGTCGGCAAAAGTTTCGCTTCGCTGTACTTTTGCCGACGTAACTATTTTATGGCCCTCAAAATTGTCTGGTGAGAGTATAACTTAGCGACAATCCGGCCAAGCAAGGCCTTCTACGTCATTGTAATCAGTGGAGATTTCCGTTGCGGCCACGATTTGACAGGTTTGCACATCTATCGCGCCAAGCGGTAAATGGGTTTTGCCGTGAAGGCCGAATATCAAGGTGTCATCCGGCAGAGTGTCCAACGCCTCGACTTCTCGTGAGTCGGTGAGTTGTTCGCAGATTGGCGTCAGCGTTCCTTGATGGATATCGTAAGCCAGCGTCTGGGGTGGTGAAAAGGAGGTTCCAACGGGTTCTAAAACTTGATCCCATTTTTATTCCGCTTAGTAAAAATGTGTTTTAAAAACAATCATTTAAACATCATTTAAATTATTAATCATTAATCATTAATCATTAATCATTAATTATTTTCACCACCCCAGCCAGCGTCAGGGCCGTTGCCCAGATTTCCTACGCCATAAAGTACAGTACCGGCCGTGTTCCACGTTAAGTCTTCAATTTCGCCAGCGTATGCTACAACCACCTCTGCCTTACCAGTACTGGTATTGATGATGAGCAGTCCAACATCTTGTGCCCACCCCCATAACGTGCCATCGGGCGCGAAGGAAAGGCCGTCAATTTCGTCAAAGCCAGTGGGGCCGATGTCAGTCAGTTCTCCAGTGGCTTTATCGACTTTGTAAAGATGGCCAGGTTTATTGGTGTGTCGGCCCGACGCGGCGTAGAGTTCGCCCGTTTGCGGATGAATATCTAGGGCTTCGATGTCGTGGGCATTTTTGAGGCCGCCGAGGGCCTTGACTTCAAACGTTTCGGGAGAAACGGTGAAGAGTTGGCTGTCGTTGAGGCCTTCGTCGTGGACTAATCAATCCGTATCGATTTTTTATGTTGGTAAAATCACCAAGATGATCTCGAATAAAAAAATTCAACCAAAACAACCCTGAAAGGGTTGAATGTGAATACAACTACAAGGATTCGTTATAATAACGGATAAGAGCTACGCGAGATAAACAATAACTACAAGGATTGTATATAAAAAAGGATTTCAAAGCGGATTGTTCGCCATTCATTCGTTCGATTCTAAATTCAGACTTAGGTGATATATAATTAAGAAAGAGCCAAGAATTTAAAACCCGCTCTTATCAAAAATCCCTTATTATATACAATCCTTGTAGTTGCTGTAGTAATTGACAAGAAATCCCGTCTCAGAGAATCCGTTATTATAACGAATCCTTGTAGTTGCTTTTAACGAATCCTTGTAGATGCTTTGGACAACACATCGGCCGTGTTGGTGTCCTTTGGCAAGGTTAATCGAAACGTCTGACTTAATTGGACGAGACGTCGGCCGTGTTGGTATCCTTTGGCATTAATCGAAACGCCTGAGTAGTTGTACTTACATATGAGTAGTACAACTGGCAGATTAAACGGATTGTGGGCCATTGGGACTCATTGATAAGTACTAAGAATCTCGCTCTGCTTGCTACTACGTTTAGCGAATATCACTCAACGCTCGACTTAATTAGACGAGACATCGGCCGTGTTGGTGTCCTTTGGCAAGGTTAATCGAAACGTCTGACTTGATTGGACGACATGTCGGCCGTGTTGGTATCCTTTGGCAAGGTTAATCGAAACTCATCCTTTATTATAACGAATCCTTGTAGTTGCTTTTAACGAATCCTTGTAGTTGCTTTGGACAACACGTCGGCCGTGTTGGTATTTATAATGGCTCCACAACGTGCGACCTATTTTTTAAAATTCAGAAAAATAAATTATCTAAGGATGAGAGTTGCACTTGGGGCTATTATCTCGCGTAGCGAGTTACTGCGTTTCACATTCAAACCCTTCGGGGTTGTTTAATCCTCTCCTTTGATTTGACGATTGAGTCCTACCATGCGTGTAAAGACTTCTTCCAGTTGCTCTGGTGCCAGTTTTCCTTCCTGTGCCATCTGTTTCAGCAGGGTTTTCTGAATGTCATCTTGCCGTAAATCAAGTCGTTCTCTCATAAGCGTTAATAACGTCGATTTGTTGAACACATCATTACTATATGATTTGCCCCACAAATATTCAATAGTGGTTCGCAAACTCTCCAGTTGATTGGCGGTAAGACGCTCAATCATCGAAGTCAGTGCCGCCTCATTGTTATTAATTTGTTGACGAATAGAGGCAATCTGACGACTGACTTTGGTGGAGACTTCGGCTTTTAATTCGGACTCGACGATAAATGGCAACAAGAAAGGCAGATTTCTATTGAGAATCATGTCAATTGTCACCAAACTCAGGTGATAAGCCTTATACTTCAACTCACCCGAATATCTGGGATCAGTGGTTGGCAATTTGACATGTCTTTCTTCGATGGCTTGCTTATTTTTTGGCGAGCCTCTGAAATAAAAAACATTGCACAGAACGGTTTTGCCTTCCAGCTCTTCATCCATTTCCATTAGCTGGCGGTATTCCAATTTCCTTTTATCCATTTGTTCGTCGGATTCATATTTGCGCTCGAACTCCAGATGGATAATGACTTCATTGCCATTTTTGTCTTTGGCTTCAAAAAGAACATCGGCAATGCGTTTAACCAACACAAACTCTTTGCCAATCAATGCCCTTGATTCTGTGGCATCAACTTGGTATTCATCCAAAATAAACGGGAGCCAATCCTTGTCGTTAGAAAAAGCCTGGGGATAAATCCCCAGGCTAAAAGCTCAAGTCTGCTAAAGCAGACTAACAGACAACTCTAGCGTTAGTGCCCTTTAGGGTAGTTAAGCTTTGAGCGCTGAGGAATCGCTGCCGGCGGAACGCCTATTGCGCGGATAAACGAATTGAGTACAACGAATTACGCGGATAAACGAATTCAGTACAACTAATTACGCGGATAAACGAATTCAGTACAACGAAACGCCGTGGCGGAACGCCTATTACGCGGATAAACGAATTGAGTACAACTAATTACGCGGATAAACGAATTGAGTACAACGAATTACGCGGATAAACGAATTCAGTACAACTAATTACGCGGATAAACGAATTCAGTACAACTAATTACGCGGATAAACGAATTTAGTACAACTAATATCGTTTCGTTATAATAACGGATAAAAAAATCCTTGCTTATATGCAATCCTTGTAGTGCAATCCTTGTAGTTGTTAGAGTATCAACAGTCTGGAATAGTCAACACATCATTACTAAACGTAATCGAACACGTCTCCTCAGTCTCTTCACTGTCTATCTTTGGCAAACGCTTTTCTAAACGGGCCGACGGTGCCGTGCGAATGACTTGGCTTTTCGGTAAATCGGCCGCGTTTTTCAGATGATCATACATACGATCCAAGGCTTGACTCAGATAGTAGTGCAACGGAATTTGTGTATTAACACCATATTGTTGGTTTAAGCCATCAAAGTGATTGGCGTTAGTCACTTCAATATACACCAACTGGCTGTTAGTTTTTGTTTTCTGGTTTAAACCATAATAGGCGCGAGAACTGAAATTAACATGAGCCAGCGCATCATCTCGTCCATGTACAATCATCGCCGGTTTGCCCCGCAAGTCGCCACTGGCTAACACTTCCGCTATCCCATCTTGGACACGTTGATAATGTTCTGATTCGGTACCGGTTAGATCAGTGCCCGTGTTTATCGTCACGCCCGTGGTACCTGTTGCCAATCGCCGCAGACATAATGCGCCTTCCAAGTAACCCTCAAGGTTGCCATTCACATCAACGCTGTTGCGAAAGTTGATACCTTTTCCTTCGTTGCCGCTATTATTAATAAGAGAAGTACCACTCGAAGGCGGAATACCATTACCCGTTTGAAAGTCCTCGGCTAAATCGGACAAGCCTTTGGCACTGGGCGGTTCGTTGCCATCACTGCCAGCATAACTGTAACCACATAAATTATCAACGACGCTAAAACGCCCGTAAGCATTGGCATACAAATTAGCAAAACTGCTATAAACAAACGAACTCTCGTAATTGTGAGCAATGACATTAGTCGTTTCCAAAGTGCCATAATCATTCAGGCGCTTTTGCGCCTCGGCAACTTGTTCCGTCAGCGTATTACTACTCAACCATCCCATACGGCGCAAAGCGGCACAACGTCCGGGCATTCCCATCGTCGTGTTGGCACTGGCACAAGGCTGATAAACATTATAATAACTCATCACATCAAACAGTGGTTTTCTATATGACTGATAATAAAAGGTTTTATAACCTTGCTTAATGGTAACGCCTTCGGCATCATCACGCGGATTAATCATTGGCGCTGCCACCACCACTCCATCAATCAAACCGCGGCTATCTTGCTCCGCCGCCCGCAACGCGGCTGCGCCGCCACTAGAAACGCCAGACGCAATCACAAGCGTATTGCTTTCCGTCAGAGTAGAAACCTCTCCGAAATTCTCCTCAAGGTTGAGAACATAAAAGGCAAAATCGATGGTATCAAGAACGTTTTTGCCCCAATCGGCTTCTGGATTCTGTTGCGAATGGGCCTGTTTTTGAGCGATACGAAAAGGATAAGTTGAATTATAGGCTGCCAAATCCATTTGTGATGTCCCATCAGCCCTAAAATGGGCCTTCTTGCCGATATCGGTGGCAATGGCGCGTGTGCCATCAATCAAATTCACCGTATCCGTATTCAAATCATGCACACCATTGCCGGCACCTTTATCAGTATAAGCAACAGCACAACGATTTTTGAGGCCCCACTCTCCCACCGTTCCGATAGCACCATACACGCCCCGCGAACCGGGCGAAGGCGCGGCCACAATACAAGGATTGTTACGGTCAAAACGGTTGGGCACTTGCACCATCATAGTGACATTTTTACGTCCGCTACCATCATCAGCAAAAGCGAGATATTCTTTGCCATCCACTTTGCCCTCACTACTGGGAGTCGTCGCGAATTGGGTAGGCACAGCCGGCCCATACAAAGTGCCATACCCCGATGTCACACGCATATCTTGCCGGGCCTGATATTGATTAACAACAGTCGCTTTGCGGATTTCTGCGGCGGTAGGACTCACCTGATCGGCCGCCGTCGGTACAACTCCCGTTAACCCGTTTTGCCCCAAGCCGGCGGTTAAGAGATCATCACTAAACCCATCATACTCACGCACCGAATGTATTTCAAAATCCTCTCTCGCCGTCGGCGAAGAAGTGTCTGAACTTGAAGACGTATCCGCATCATCATCGTCATCCAATGCGTTCTTGGCCCCAACGGCAGCCCCAGCGGCCATGAAAGCGTAGATTAGTCCATGCCCATCGTCTTCACAACCGCTAAGCAAGGTAACTAACAATAATAAACTCACTTTCCAGAAGAGCTTGAATGTTCTCATTTGAAATATCCTAATCTTAATCAGAATTTTAATCAGAATTTTCAGAATTTAAGAATTTTAATCAGAATTTTCAGAATTTAATAATTTTCAGAATTTAAGAAGTTTTTCTCTTGAGGGCCTTCAATCAAATCAACTGTTCAATTCGGCAACCTGGCCCCCAAACGCGAAGTTTTAGACACCTTGCTATGGTAAGCATTAACAAAAGTTATTAACCTCAATACTCAATAAAGAAAACCCCGGCCTTTCTGAGAAATATTAGCAAAAGCGGCAAGATAACTCAAAGTCTGTAGAATAAGTGAGACACACCCGAAGTTTTTATCTTGAGGGCCTTCAATCAAATCAACTGTTCAGGCTAAAGTTTTTCGGAGAAAAACTTTAGCCTGAACATCAATTCGCCAACCTGGCCCTAAAAAAGCCGCTTATTCAAGAATTAATTCGTTTATCCGCGTAATTAGCTGTACTTAAGCGTAATTAGTTGTACTCAAGTTTCTGGTTTGGCAAGCCCAAACCTTTCAGTTTGGACTCCACGGAGTCCAAAGCTTTGGCATGGAGTCCAACGCTTGCTGCTTTGGATGAGGTTTGGTACGGAGTCCAAAGTGGCTATTTTAGAAAAAATCCATCCCTATCTGAGAAATAATCAAGGAACCTTAAGTATTAATTCGTTTATCCGCGTAATTAGTTGTACTCAAGTTTCTGGTTTGGCAAGCCCAAACCTTTCAGTTTGGACTCCACGGAGTCCAAAGCTTTGGCATGGAGTCCAACGCTTCAGCTTTGGATGAGGTTTGGTACGGAGTCCAAAGTGGCTATTTTAGAAAAAATCCATCCCTATCTGAGAAATAATCAAGGAACCTTAAGTATTAATTCGTTTATCCGCGTAATTAGTTGTACTCAAGCGTAATTAGTTGTACTCAAGTTTCTGGTTTGGCAAGCCCAAATCTTTCAGTTTGGACTCCACGGAGTCCAAAGCTTTGGCATGTCCAAAGCTGAAGCTTTGGATGAAGTATCAATAAGCAATAACTACAAGGATTGAATATAAGCAAGGATAATCAATAAGCAATAACTAACTACAAGGATTGAATATAAACAAGGACAATCAAGGATGACAAAATAATTAAAATCCTTTCTTATAACGAATCCTTGTAGTTATTAAGTTATTAAAATCCGTATCAATTAGACAATCCTTTCCGTTCTTTGTTATGACTGCTTGCGCCCAAGTTTTGCGGCCTGAAAACCAGTTTGCTCTGCTTTTTGGGGTTCTTTGGAGGTTTCTTTACTTCCTTTTACATATAAGTACCAATAAACACCTCCGACAAGCACTGCACCGCTTACAATATTGCCTAGCGTGACGGGGAGCAGATTGTTATACAAAAATGCTTGAACATTCAAGGAACTGATATCCCAAGTCGGATGCAGGGATATGACAACCTTGGCAATAGCAGGATCTAACGAGGCGATAATTCCCGCCGGAATAATAAACATATTGGCTACGCAGTGTTCAAAACCGCTGGCGATAAATACCATGACGGGGAACCAAGCACCGAGAATTTTTCCCATCGTGTCTTGCCCAGCCGCGACAATGACGACAGCTAGACAGACTAGCCAGTTACATCCCATGCCTCTGACAAAGGCTTCCAAAAAGGTAAGCTGGGTTTTTTTATACGCGATGGCGACGGCGTGGGCACCTATTTGGCTACCATGTGCATCCCAAATACCGCTGGTGTACATCATCCAGACTAGGAAGAGGCAGCCAATAAAATTACCTGCATAGACAAGGCCCCAGTTATTTAGAACCTGCTTACTGGTTAAGTTGCCATTTAACCATCCCATGGAAAGAAGGCAGTTGCCAGTAAACAGATCCGAGCCTGCAATTAACACAAGGACGAGGGCAATACCAAATACGCATCCTCCGATAAAACTGGTGAATCCGACACCAAAAGACCCGGCCATATCGTGGGTGACTGTGGTCATGACTTGGGCCGCCAGCGCAATATAAGCGCCTGCCAAAAAGGATGAGATTATTATCTTGGGAACCGGCATTTTTGTTTTGTAATCGCCAATTCCAATAAATGATTGGGCGGTTTCAGCCGGGGTAAGAAAGTTTTTTGCCACTTTTTAATCTCCTATTAATTCAATACTTGGAACATTTTTTAACTATAACAATCAGTCACTTACTTTCAGACAAAGCCTTAAATGTCTATTAGGGGAATACCCTGACTGGCATTTAATGCGATAAGTCGTTGATTGAGCGGGTTATAGTTATCCAGAAAAGTTTTGTCTGCAAGCAAAAACTGAAGAAGGAAGCCAACAGTCTACGGTTTGGGACAAAATTTATTTAAATAATTATACCGCTAAAAAATCCGATGTCTTAAAGACCTCGGATTTTTAGCACTGCGTAGTGTTTTAAGACTATTTTTAGATTAAAGTCGAACTCACGCTCTTAGATTTTCAACTCTTAATTTAGTTTTAATTCAATTGGTTTAGGTATTAGCATCTGATCATATTTTTATTTTTTGAGGTAACTCATTTTTTTATTGATAAAGATGGGCTATATCATAAAATTGGAACTAATAGCGGGGCGTGCGACGGGCGACAATTTTCTCGTTATATTTTTTCAGAAATGTTTTCATCTTTTTTTGAATCTGAAAAGCCAGGGGCGATGCCCCTGGCTATAATTAATGTCGCCCCGTTGGGGCTTTTCTATTAATTATCTGAAAAGCCAGGGGCAACGCTCTTGGTTTTCTTATTTATTTACGGACAATTTTATTATTATAATCTTGTTAACCTGTCTTATTCAATTTAATCACTGAATCAAGTTATGATTGATAAGCAATGGAATATGAAGCCGAATCGGCTTAAAGCCTTGATGTTGGCTAAACGTCAATTAGCTGAATTCGTTTATGATGCGGTTAACTTAGAAGGGATAAATTTGACGCTGCCAGAAGTCCAAACTTTGTTGGATGGCATCACCGTGGGTGGTCATAAAATAGCGGATCAGCAAGTTGTGCTTAATCAGGCTAAGGCTTGGCGTACTTTATTTTATTGGATAGAAATGGGTCAATTTCAAGTCACGGCGGAGAAAATTTGTCAGCTTCATTCAATAGCGGCTTATGAGGAAGCTTTAGAATGGGGACGGTTTCGTTCAGGCGGTGTCACTATTGCCGGTACTGAGTATATGCCACCCGAAGCCTGTCAATTAGATCAGTTGTTTGATGAGATGCTCGCGGAATCAAAGGGTATAGCGGAGGTTTATGATCGAGCTATTTATTTATTTCTGACTATGGCGAGATGTCAGTTTTTTTATGATGTTAATAAGCGTATGGGACGTTTTGTTATGAATGGGGTGTTGTTGAATGCGGGATATCCGGCGATTAATTTGCAGGCTAAGCGGCAATTGGAATTTAATGAGCTGATGTTGGCATTTTATGTATCAGGTGAGCAAATGCCAATGAATCTCTTTCTACGCTCTTGCTTGGATGAGAGAATTATTAACATTATGAAAGAGGGCTAACACCTGGGTGGTGAAAATTGTGAATTGCGAATGATGAATGGTGAATGATGAATGATGAATGGTGAATGATGAATTGTGAATTGTGAATTGTGAATTTTTGAGAAGAAATCCGATTTTTTGAAAAAATCGGATTTCTTTGTTTCTTTCTTTGGAGCCTGGGGCGGGGCTTGCCTCAATGCCATTAAGTTAAGGAACTATTTGATTTTGCTATCTTTTTATTAAATAGCGAGCAGTCGTGCCATGTTTTTATATAGGGGGTGGGGTTCTAAGTCATTGTTTTTATTGAAAGTAAAAAATCGGGTACCCCACCCTAACACACAAAAAAAATGATTAAAAATCAATCTGTTATATCTTAACTTAATGGCATTGGGGGCTTGCCTGGGGCGGGGCTTGCCTGGTAGATACACAGGCTTTATTAATGTCGCCCCGTTGGGGCTTGCTAGGTAGGTACACTGGCTTTATTAATATCGCCCCGTTGGGGCTTACTAGGTAGGTACACTGGCTTTATTAATATCGCCCCGTTGGGGCTTGCTAGGTAGTTCCGAGTTAAGTCGTTTTCGAGTTGAGCGAGAAAAACTTATACCTATTAATCCGACAACATGGCCCACTTTTTACTTTCATATCGCTGTGCAAAGGAGAAGACGTCCCCAAACTTCAGTTTGGAACGAGAAATGTCGTTTTTAAGTTGGGCAACTTTGGCTGCTTTCTTAGTCACTAAAGTTTGGACTCTAGCTTCCCAAACTAAAGTTTGGACTCCTGTTGCCAAACTAAAGTTTGGACTCCTGCCAAACTAAAGTTTGTAGCGAATGCCCACCCTACGCATGCGATATAGGTTTGTTCAACTCACCATAAATCAGCTAATTAGGAGGAATGGTGGGTTTCGCTGTCGTTCTACCCACCCTACGCTTGCTAAAAACTGTCCGGATCATTGATACAAAAAGATATTGATTTTATAGTTCGTTGTGTTTATTGAGTCTAGTAATTTCAGTTCTTAATCCTTATATATTGTTTATGAATAATAAATTGTTCAATCTTATTAATAACATCAGATAGAAAAACCAGTGTTTCATCTTTAAAGTTTTCTAATTCTCTGACTGTAAAATCTTTACCTATTTCAGAAAAAGTAGAATCTCCATGAGCCAAGTGATTTCGCTTATTTTTTATAGTCACCAAATTTCTGCCATCTGATGGCGTATCAAAACCGTATTTAGTGGCAAGTTCCCTTATTTTTTGTGCATCAAGATTGCCAGAAAAATCTAATTTATCTTTAGAAAGAGAAATGGTTTCTTTTGTTAAAATTGATTCAGTAATCTTTAATATAGTGTCACGTAAAGTATCCTGTTTAAAATTCCCATCTTTAAGATTATCGGTGCTGTGTTCAACCCAAATTTTTTTCAAATTCTCAGAGAGTTGTTCAAAACTTATCCCGTTGTCTTCAATTGCATAATAAATCTCTACAATGGAATTTCTAACGGTTGCCTCAATGACATTATAAAGTAATAGAAAACCATTTGCTATGAGTATTTTCTGAAGTTGATCTGATATTTTTTATTCAACCAAATCACCCTTTTTTTTGTACTTTAAGCGTGTGTTTTCGTCATCATCCAGAATGGAAAGAAAAGAGAAGTCGTTTTCAACTTCATCCTTTCTTTTATAAAAATCACGTTTGGTAATATTCATCATCGCACAGACTGTCTTTTGTTCATTTTACCCAATAAGCAATCTCTGACAAATTCAACTCGATTTTTTAATCTACCTGTGTTGTTACTGCCATCTGAGGTAGTTTGGGCAGAAAATTCTTCTGAATCAAGCCAACTGACATCTCGAATTATTAAATCAGGATTTTCCTGTAATGCTAAATGAACGCCAATAGCAATGGCTTCAAACCTGACTCTTGGTGTACTGTTGGACTTTGCTTCCTTCCTAAAACCGATTGGAAAATTGTTTTTGATAAAGTCCACCATATTGGTAAAAGCGTTTAAGTAATATTCTCTCTCAAAATCAGTTTCATTCATCTCGTCAAGATATGAGTTAAGGAAGATTGCAACGTCGTGTCTGAATTCTTGATATCGGTCAATATAAGCGAAGAACCTTAAAATCAATTCTTCGTATTCGCCTCTTTTTCCTTTAGCATCAGAAACCGGACAAATAGCTTTAAATTCAGCATGATCCTTTTTTAATTCAAGGACTAAATCATAAAAAGCACCAGAATATGAACCTTTCCTAATTTCACTATCGGTTAATTTTTCACTGCTCGTATTGATTCTGTCAAATATATCTTGTCTAATTGAGAGATTGACATGACTAACCACAATGATTCTGAAGTCTCTATTTTTAATAGAATTTTGCAGACTCCGTGGTAAATATTCAAACTTAGCCTTTTCAATCTGAGTTAACTTTTTAAGTTTCCTAAGCTTTAATTTATTCTCATAAAAGGCTAATAAGGTACGAATTCTCTGTGAACCATCAATTATTTCTAGTCTATTATCTTCATCCTCAGAGACAAGAAATGGGGTTAATGGCACACCTAATAACACAGACTCAATAAATCTTGACTGCTTATCAGGCTGCCAAACAAATTCCCTTTGATAATCAGGTACATACAATGTTGCTTCTGGATTATCCTGTTCTCCAAATTTGGTACAAATGACTTCAAATGGATAATCCTTTGTCCGATAATCATAAGAACTGGAGTTCTCATGTACCTGTTTTTCAATATCCTCCAGCTCATCTGGCGAGAATTTATTTTTTGCCATAATTGTTTTCTTTAAGATGTTTAAGGATACTTAATCCGATTATTTCTCCAAGTTTAGGAGGAACCGCATTACCAATTTGTTTAGATAAATTTCCAAATCTGAAATCTTTAGGGTTTTCTACAAATTTGTAGTCCATTGGAAAACTTTGCAATAAAGCTGCTTCTCTTAATGAAATAGCCCTATCTTGTTCCGGATGTCCAAATCTGCCGTTACCAATACCCGTACAAAAAGTTGTCATTGTCGGTGAAGGTTCATCCCATTTCATCCGTCCATAAATGCTAACGTAGGTTTGCCCCTTACTGCTTTTGTGACAAGCTAGTTTTAAATTATCATCCCAATCCCTTTTCCAGCTACCACCTGGTATGGATTGTCTTATTCTTTGTAAGTTTTTATCAGATAATTTCGAGGCTTTATGAAAAATATCATTAGGAGATGATTCACCCGATTTAATTTTATCTAATTGACCAATTGTACCTCGCACCGTTAAATAATTTTCTGGTGTATGAGTTGGCGGCAGTAAGGATATATTTCCAAATTTGGATGCTAATAATACCAATCTTTTCCTTTTTTGGGGAATACCATAATCAGGGGCATAAATGATGTTATCCCAAATGAAATAGCCACCTTCTTTAAGATCACTCACAAAATCTTTAAAAACAGGTGCCTTTTTGAAATTTAAAAGCTGGGGAACATTTTCCATTGAAACAATATCAGGTTTGACTTCATTAATTATCCTTGAAAATTCATAGAGCAATTGCCATCGACGATCTTTTTGTTTATCACCCTTAAATGTATATGAAGAAAAAGGTTGGCAAGGGGCACATCCAACTAGCACTTTAACATCATTTTTTGTATAGAGCGCATTAATTTCCTCTCCGGTTAATTTCGCAATATCTTCGCAAAGGAATTTGGATTTACAGTTTGCTTCAAAAGCATATTGGCATGAATTATCAATATCAACCCCCGCATCTATCTTTAAACCTGATTTATAGAGACCATAAGAAAAGCCCCCAATTCCACAAAAAAGATCAACAACAGATATTTTTGGTTTCATATTTATCAGTAATGTCTGGTTGTCAACCGGTTATAAAATAGTAAATCCCATCAAATTATCTTAAACAGACGGGTTTGGGAATGCTCAACTTTAAAAACCAAACCTATTTGTAGGCATTCAAAATGTTGTCTACCCATGTAATTTATTATAACTGATAATTCAAAAATCAATCATTTTTATGATTATACCTAATATACAATGGTTCGGAGAGTTACTTGTTCATCAAGGTAGAACAGTCAGTTACCCGATTTGCCTCCTCACGGATGTTTTGAACTGATACCGAGGGCTTTTCAAAGTGACTCGCTTTCGCACAGTGTACATTTTCAAAACCCTAGTCCAAGCGGTGTTGGTAGCAACACTTTCATCGTCTGTATAATGAGATAAATAGGCTTTACCTGCCCAGATTTTGACAAACTAAGTGTGAACCACGCAGCGTTCTTGGTTGCGAGATCGATAGCGTCAGCTATGTATGCCACACTTTTGTCTGGCTCCTAAACGATGTCACCAAAGAAGGTTTTGGATTATGACACGAAAAAATGAAAATGCCAGCTTTTTTTAAAATTTTAATCAGCATCGATTAAGGAATTGCTTATATTCACATTCTGCCAATGAGCGAGTGCTGGGTGATAGCAAAACACGTTCATTGTATAGTTATCCAGAAAAGTTTTTTTTCGGCCCAAAATCCGATTTTTTCTTGGTAAAAACTTCTTCAGTTTGTGAAATCTCTTCAGTTTAGGTGCGAATTTTTCTGGACAGTTATATCTCCAAGAATCTGAATGACTAAAATCGGCCCTACCTTGTGAGGGCGAATAAGGTAAAGTCTGGGGCAAGTCAATAAAACATTCGGGACGGGGTTTTCAACCGACTCTAGGCACTTAAATTTTTAAGTCTATGATTTTTATATCTATTTACGTACTGGTGGGCAAGCGGACGGTACTATTTTTCAAGATTTCCAGGGGGGTTGCCCCTTGGCTATATTAATCTCGCCCCGTTGGGGCTTGAAGGTAGTTACACTGGGTGATTTTTGTTTCTCAAAAAAGTTTCGCGGAGCGAAACTTTTGCCTGAAAATTTGTTCCATTCTTGAGTATAGCTGCCCACCCGATGACAGATTTGTGTGCATAGAGTCGTATTATCCATGCTTTTTCAACAACCACCGTATCTATTGCGATAGGGTGTTAGTCATCAAAGCACGAACATCGGCTCTCGCCGCTTCAATATTCATACCCGTTTATGTTTGCGTGTCATAATAATATAATAACTTATTAAGCATTTGAACACTCAAGCTTGTACGCTGGCTCATAATCTGACGCTTGTTGCTACACGGGTTGGTTGAAAAGACTGACTTGGAACAGATAATTCCGCTGGACTCCAAAATTCAGAGTCATTATTAAGACTCAACTGGCTTGACATTCTTTGGAAAATTTTCTGTTCATTTAATAAGAATATCATATTCCCATTGAAATAAGACATTAACCAAATCACTATTTTTAGCATCGTGTTTATGCCAGATTCATAGTGTTCAAACTTATCAATGCGAAATGCAACGCAAATCTCAGGGTAGGGGCTGCCAAAAAGAGAGTCTTCATCGTCTTCTTTAAATGCATTGATAGTCACGCCAACACCTATTAAAAAAGCGGAAATTTGGTTTTTTTGAAGAGAGAACGCTTGACTTAAGGATTCCAGAACGATAGCGGGTTCAATCTCATTATTTATGTCTTGGATAACTAAATAGTAATCTAACGCCATTAATTTCAACCTCCGCTTTCGCCTTTTTCTAAATCTCATGTCATCATTGTTCAGTTTAACAAAAATTACCCGACGCTTGTTGCCACACGAGCAGGTTAATATGACTGATTTGGAAAAGATAAGTTCGGTGGAGTCCAAAATTCAGCCTCATTGTTGAGGTTCAATTGTTTATCGCCAGACGGCACGGAGACGTTTTGGTGCCACCTTCTAAAGCGACTTGATGGCAGACACCAAACCTACCGCTTTCATAGTTACATAAGGGATGACTGATCACTTCTAAAATCGTTAAAAAGACTTTCAAATTTATCTCTTCTAATAATACCCTTCTCTTCAAGCACTTTTTCTATCATACGCATATATGCAGGTTTAATCTCTTTATCTATTTCATAACTAGATAAAACAATAATGGCATATGCTTGGGGATTGTTAAATTTAACATAACTCTCCTTTACCCAAGTTTCTTCAAACCCAAGCTTATCTAGTGCTTGTTTTAATTGAGGAAAGTTAATTTTAAGCATAGTGTTTAATGTATCCATCTAATTGTGAAAGCACATTATCTTTATATTCTTGTAATGAAATAATGGCTTTCGTATTGAGAATGTTCTTGTTATCCAAATGAATTGTAAAAGTTTCTTGTTTGATAGCGTCTAAAGAAATACCGTTTTGTTCAAAATAGGCTTTTTTCAATCTCTCCATCAATATTATCGCTATAGAATTCGATATCATAACCATAGTCGCTATAGATGTTCAGAAAAATCATTTAAAAAAAGCCAAGAGTGAATAAATAGATGTCCAAGATAAATCTTGGACTCCGGTCGTATTTAGACGTCCAAGATAAATCTTGGACTCCGGACGTATTTAGACGTCCAAGACGTCCAAGATAAATCTTGGACTCCGGATGCTTTGGACTCCTTCTTCGTTAAAGCTTTGGACTCCAGATTTTTTTATATTAATGGTATTACTTCGGCTAATAACTGGCGGACATTTTCGATGCCTTGTTTTAAATTCGCTTCAATATCGGCCATGGTAATTTGGGCGGCGCCACGTCCGGCGGCCGGATTGGCAACAACGGCACAGGTGGCATAGCAAAGTTCTAATTCACGCGCTAAGGCCGCTTCTGGCATTCCTGTCATGCCGACAATGTCACAGCCGTCTTTTTCTAGGCGGTCGATTTCGGCGGCCGTTTCCAAGCGGGGGCCTTGCGTCGCGCCGTACACGCCTTGAGGATGTACTTTAAAATCAAATTGTTGGGCGGCCGTTAGCAGTTGGCTACGCAAACTGTCGCAATAGGGATTTGTGAAGTCAATGTGAGTGACATGGGTTAATTCTTCGGCAAAAAAGGTGTGTTCGCGTGAGTGTGTATAATCTATGAGTTGGTGAGGAATGATTAACTCTGTTGGCCGCATGTTGGGATGAATGCCGCCCACGGCGGCGACGGCAAGAATGGTTTTGATGCCTATTTCTTTGAGGCCCCAAAGATTGGCACGGTAGTTGATTTTGTGCGGTGGTATGGTGTGTCGTGCCCCGTGCCGTGCTAGGAATGCGACGGATTTTCCGCAATATGTGCCATGAATAATGGGGCTAGAGGTTTCTCCGTAGGGCGTACTCAACATTTGTCGATGGGTAATTTCCAATCCATCAAATTTGGTGAGGCCAGTGCCGCCAATAATTGCTAATTCGCTCATAATTTTTGGTTAAGTCGCTAAAGTTTTTTGATCTTTCCGGCCCGTTCAACGTGTTGCCTACCCTATATGTCAATGCCATACCGTACGGAAAAGGCCGGTTTGTAATGCGAATTAAGGGTTGAATTAATTAATTCTTATGAAATCAATGAGTTATAAAAACTTCTGATTGAGAAGTTAGTGTAACTCCGTGTCTCTGTGTTGAATAATTTGAATTGTGGGCCATGACTTAATTTAAAAACATTCAAAACGTTTTATGGCCCCCAAGTCAGAACATAACTACATGGAATGCGAATATCGATCTAAATTTTGAGGGTTATTTGACTATCGATTTTGAGGGCCATACTCTATTTTAGAGGTTTTAAAATTAAGTTATGGCCCTCTGTCGCGCTTTATTATTGATACTTTTTGTAGGTGTTTTGTTGCTTAATTTAATGCTGTTACCCTACATATATTAATGGCATTGCTTTGAAAAAGGGGTGGATTTTATAATCCATGCACGGCATAAATGCCGGGCGCATAGCGCAATTGGCCTTGGTAATCCATGCCAAAACCAAATACGTAGCGGTTGGGCACAGTGAGTCCGGTAAAATCGGCCTTATGTAATCCGGGGCGGTTGTTGAGTTGTTTTTCGACTAAGACGGCCGTCAGCACTTCTTGGGCGCCCGCTTCTTGGCAGTATTTGACAATCGCTTGCAAAGTTAGGCCTTCGTCTAAAATGTCATCTATCACTAACACGGTGCGGCCTTCTAAACTGATGCTGGGATATTTAATCCACTGCAAATCGCTGCCAGAAGTTGCGCCTCGATAACGGGTGGCATGAATATAATCGAGTTCCAACGGCAAACTCAGAAGCGGCAGCAATTGCCCGGTGGTAATTAAACCACCAATCATGACACATAGGCACACGGGATTTTTGTCGTGTAAACGTTGGTGGATTTCCACTGCCATGTTGTCAAATGCGGTTGATACTTGTGAGTGAGTGTATAATTCATCGGCTTTAGCCAATACGTTTTGGATTTCTGCGATATTGAGTTGATTTTCCACTTTTATTTATCCATTGGGGACGTAGCAGTTAATAACTTACGCAAGTAAATGCGACAGATACTATAGATTTTCAGAAAAATAATTTCGCAGCCAACGGCTAAAGCCGTTGTCTGAAAGCTCAAGTCTCCTAAAGGAGACTAAATTAATTATCTGAATATCTATATCCCTTTCTTGGATGGTATTTGTTCTCACGTTTATTATTTCCGGCCTCGTCCCTTAATAAGTTGAGGCTAGAGTGGTTTGATAATGCAAAACACTTTTGTCTATGAGCTTCGTGGCGAAGGCTCATTGAAGAATGGGTAATGGGTAATGGGTAATGGGCAATGGGTGTCGGCCCCAAGTCATAATTTTCAAGTCACAAGTAGATTTCCTATTGTTAATTATAAATCACCAATTAGCTTTTTGGAGCCAACGCAAGTCTCTTTATAATAACGTAATTTTTATTTATCTTATTTATCAATCGGTTGGATATAATATGATATTTGTCAATAATTTATAAAGTAATAGCGTTTATAAGTTTTTCATTGCTTGTGGCCTTTTTTCTTTTAAAGGGGTAGTTGAAAGTCTGATTATCGCATTGTCCGTTGTGGCCGATTCATCGGCCAATTGTTTGTAAGTAGTGAAGCCTGAATTTTCAAGTATTTTAAACGAGCGATTTAATTGTCCCAAAACTTTGGCGGTTTTCTCAGTCAAGTCAGTTATAAGTATACGGTGTTTTCAAGTTGAGCGACTTTGGCTGTTTACTTCTATAGATTTTCAGATAATTAATTTCAAAACAGCCAACTGAAAGCTCAAGTCCCCTAAAGGGGACTAAATAATTATCTGAAAATCTAAGTTGAATCCGTTTTCAAGTTGAGTGACTTTGGCGGTTTTCTGAGTTAAGTCGTTTTCAAGTTGAGCGACTTTGGCAGTTTTCTGAGTTAAGTCGTTTTTGAGTTGAGCGACGGGGAGCGGTTTTCTGAGTTAAGTCGTTTTTGAGTTGAGCGACGGGGAGCGGTTTTCTGAGTTAAGTCGTTTTTGAGTTGAACGACGGGGAGCGGTTTTCTGAGTTAAGTCGTTTTGTCGTTTTGGAGAAAAACTCATACCTTTCAATGTGATAACATGGCCCACTTTTTACTTTCAGTTGACACCGAGCGAACCTGAGGTTGGGAACGTGAAAAAGTCGTTTTGTCGTTTTGGAGAAAAACTCATACCTTTCAATGTGATAACATGGCCCACTTTTTACTTTCATATCGCTGTGCAAAGGAGAAGACGTTCCCAAACTTCTGTTTGGAACGAGAAATGTCGTTTTTAAGTTGAGCGACGGGGAGCGGTTTTCTGAGTTAAGTCGTTTTCGAGTTGAGCGACGGGGAGCGGTTTTCTGAGTTAAGTCGTTTTTGAGTTGAGCGACGGGGAGCGGTTTTCTGAGTTAAGTCGTTTTTGAGTTGAGCGACGGGGAGCGGTTTTCTGAGTTAAGTCGTTTTCAAGTTGAGCGACTTTGGCTCTTTTCTCAGTCAAGTCATTTATAAGTAACTGTGTTTTCAAGTTGAGTGACGGGGAGCGGTTTTCTGAGTTAAGTCGTTTTTGAGTTGAGCGACGGGGAGCGGTTTTCTGAGTTAAGTCGTTTTTGAGTTGAACGACGGGGAGCGGTTTTCTGAGTTAAGTCGTTTTGTCGTTTTGGAGAAAAACTCATACCTTTCAATGTGATAACATGGCCCACTTTTTACTTTCATATCGCTGTGCAAAGGAGAATACGTTCCCAAACTTCTGTTTGGAACGAGAAATGTCGTTTTCAAGTTGGGCAACTTTGGCTGCTTTCTTAGTCAAGTTACGGTGAAGTAGACGGTGTTTTTAAGTGTCATAATGATGTCCAGTCATAAGGCGATTTCCAATTACCAATTACCAATCAATTATAGAGTTTTGCAAGTCCTTCGTATGAAAATCGTTTTATATTCAATCTGTTAACTATAAAACTTGGGTTTGACTTATATTTATAAGTTATTTAAAAATAAGTATAACTCAGGTATATAAAAAATAGCTAATAGAAATCATAAAAAAGTTATATTATACAAACGAATCGAGTTGCTTTATAATGCGCTCCGTTTTCTTAGGATAGCGGCAACATTCATACGCCTTACCACCTATCAGTTTTCAAATTCTCAACACTGAGACACGGAGCTACACGGAGTTTCACAGAGATTTCACCGAAAAATATTAGACTCTGTGTAACTCTGTGCTACTCTGTGAACGAAAACGGTGTTGAAAAATGACGACTATTACAAACTGATAGGTGCTAAGATTCTCACGCAGATGTTTTAAGAAGACAGTTCTCAAATTTTTTTTGAGTTCATAATGGTAGGATGAGGTGTTTTGTGAGCAAATATCAGTCATTGAACCGGTTTGCGATAGCATCATCTGTGTTTAGCTGAGAGTTGATGTTCAACATAAAACATGCGGCTACGAAAAACCGTTAAATTGACTGATGGCTTTGCCAGGAAATCTTCATTCAAATACATAAGTGGGTAAACAAAAGTCTTTTAACATAACGTGCGGCTTGTGAGTAGCTTTTGCGAGTACTACTCTAGTCACCAAAAATGTTAAAGGATTTATGCGTACCTACTTAAATACATTGATACAAAAAGAGGTTGAAATTCATGTCTCTTCGTAAGTCAATACTTCACTCAAGTGCTCTGGCACTCGGGTTGGCGATGGCTAGTGTTTCCATGCCGACTGTGGCAGCAGGTAAAGTCTGCTTGTACCAGCATGCAAATTACGCTGGCTGGGAAAAGTGCTACAGTTCGGATCAGTCCAATTTCGTGAAATTGCGGATTAACGATGTTGTTTCTTCTGTGAAGGTTTTTGGCGGCGCTAAAGCGGTGCTTTTTGAGCACGTCAATTACAAGGGTTTCAACCGTGTCTATACCAAGAATGTTCCTTGGGTGGGCAATGCTGTGAACGATAAGTTCTCCTCTCTGAAGGTGAAACATGCACCTGAAGTCTGCTTGTACCAGCACGCAAACTACCGTGGCTGGGAGAAGTGCTTCCGAACGGATCAGTCCAATTTCGTGAGATTGCGGATTAACGATGCTGTTTCTTCTGTGAAGGTTTTTGGCGGCGCTAAAGCGGTGCTTTTTGAGCACGTTGATTATAAGGGTTTCAACCGTGTCTATACCAAGAACACACCTTGGGTGGGCAAGGCTGTGAACGATAAGTTCTCCTCTCTGAAGGTGAAACATGCACCTAAAGTCTGCTTGTACCAGCACGCAAACTACCGTGGCTGGGAGAAGTGCTACAGTTCGGATCAGTCCAACTTCGTGAAATTGCGGATTAACGATGTTGTTTCTTCTGTGAAGGTTTTTGGCGGCGCTAAAGCGGTGCTTTTTGAGCACGTCAATTATAATGGGTTCAAGCGTGTCTACACCAATAATGTTCCTTGGGTGGGCAAGGCTGTGAACGATAAGTTTTCCTCTCTGAAGGTGAAAGTGGCACCTAAAGTCTGCTTGTACCAGCATGCCAATTACGGTGGCTGGAAGAAGTGTTTCCGAGCGGCTCAGCCCAACTTCGTAAAATTGGGGATTAACGATGTTGTTTCTTCTGTGAAGGTTTTTGGCGGCGCGACGGCGGTGCTTTTTGAGCACGTCAATTACAAGGGTTTCAAACGTGTCTACACCAATAATGTACCTTGGGTGGGCAAGGCTGTGAACGATAAGTTTTCCTCTCTCAAGCTGATGCCTCCTCAAGTTTGCTTGTACCAGCATGCCAATTACGGTGGCTGGAAGAAGTGCTTCCGAGCGGATCAGCCCAACTTCGTGAAATTGCGGATTAACGATGTTGTTTCTTCTGTGAAGGTTTTTGGCGGCGCTAAAGCGGTGCTTTTTGAGCACGTCAATTACAAGGGTTTCAACCGTGTCTATACCAAGAATGTTCCTTGGGTGGGCAATGCTGTGAACGATAAGTTCTCCTCTCTGAAGGTTGTTAAGTAAGAAAATCCCTCCCTCCTAAATAACCCCCCTTTTTGAAGGGGGGAATAAATCCCTGCTAATCCCCCCTTTTCAAACTTTCCTTTACCCACAAGTGTCCAAAATTAATCATTAATCATTAATCATTAATCATTAATCATTAATCATTAATCATTAATCATTTTCCCGTTTCCAGGGGCGTTGCCCTTGGCTTTAATAATACATACCGAAAGGGCTAATCTTACCTTTACCCACAAGTGTCCAAAATTAATCATTAATCATTAATCATTAATCATTTTCCCGTTTCTAGGGGCGTTGCCCTTGGCTTTAATAATACATACCGAAAGGGCTAATCTTACCTTTACCCACAAGTGTCCAAAATTAATCATTAATCATTAATCATTTTCCCGTTTCCAGGGGCGTTGCCCTTGGCTTTAATAATACATACCGAAAGGGCTAATCTTACCTTTACCCATAAGTGTCCATAAAACGAGCTATTAGACATGAATGGTTCGATAAATGCTTCTGTTTTGTTCGCTTTTTGATAGGAGGATTATCAATCGGTGGATTTTAATTCGTTTAGGAGCAATATAGGCGTTCCAGAACGAAGTTTCGTTGTACTGAATTCGTTTATCCGCGTAATTCGTTGTACTGAATTCGTTTATCCGCGTAATTCGTTGTACTGAATTCGTTTATCCGCGTAATTCGTTGTACTGATTTAGCGTTCTCGCAAAGCTTGTTGTTGCGCTTTTTTTATTGGTTTTAGTAAATAATCAAGTAAACTTTTTTTGCCGGTTAAAATGTCTACGTTGACTGTCATCCCGGCGATTATTGGTAAGGGTGACTCGATGCTTCCCAAGTAGTTGCGATCTGTGCGTAGTCGAATGAGGAAAAACGGTTCGCCGCGTTCATTGATGATGGTGTCTGCACTGATATGTTCAAGAGAGGCTTTTAGGCCGCCAAAAATCGAAAAATCATAGGCGGTGAATTTCACCATCGCTTTTTGTCCGGGGTGCAAAAAGGCGATGTCAGAAGGGCGGATTTGGGCTTCCATCAGTAAAGTGTCTTCTAGGGGAACTATTTCTATTAAATCGCTGCCCGGTTGAACGACGCCGCCGATGGTGTTGACTTTGAGTTGTTTGACAGTGCCTTTAACCGGGGAACGGACGGCGGTGCGTCTGACACGATCTTCAAGGGCGCGTTTGGATTCCGAAATACGTGATAATTCGGCCTTAATTTCATTGAGTTCTGCCAAGGCACTGGTGCGAAAACTGATTTTGAGTTCTTCGATTTTGCGTTCGGCCTCGGCAATGGCTGCCTTGGCACGCGGAATTGAGAGACGGGTACTTTCTAGCTCGGCTTTGAGTGTACTGGCTTCACGTTGTAAACGTAATAACTCGACTTCCGACATCACGCCCTTTTTTACCAAGGGTACCGTGATTTTCAGTTCTCTTTGCGCCAGATTATAACTGTGTTGCAATTGTCGTTGTCTTGATTTTAATTCATTGATTTCATGTCTCTTTTGATTTTTTTGCTGAATTAAAATATTAATGTTGGCTTGCAATTCTTTTTGCCGTGATTGTGTTAAGGCGCGTTCACTGAAAAAAAGTTCTCGTTGGGATTTTTTGAGTCGTCGGGGTAATTTAAAGGGTTTGCCCTGAGTTTCGGCCGTCAAGCGAGCTATCTTGGCTTCCATCGCGGCCGATGTGACTTGGCTTTCGCGCATTGAGGCTGAAAAGCGCGTATCATCAATACGCAATAACACTTGGCCTTTTTTAACAATGTCGCCTTCTTTTACATTGATTTCTGAAATAATCCCGCCTTCCAAGTTTTGTACGATTTGTACGTGACGAGAAGGTATGACTTTACCGTTGCCACGAGTGACTTCATCAAGGGTGGAATAATGCGCCCAGACACCGGCAGTGGCAACAAATAATACTGTTATCCATAAAATTAAATGGCTAAACTTGGGTGGGCTGCTGTCTAAAAGATATTTATATTCTCGCATTTTTTCACCTGTTTGTAGAAATCGCCTACTACAAGCTTTTAAATTAAGGCGATAAATCGCCTACTACAAACTACAAACTACATGCTTTTAAACTTAAGGCGATAAATCGCCTACTACAAGCAAGCTTTTAAATTTTTAAGGCGATAAAGGTTTGGGTTCTCCAATCCAATTGCCTTGCACATAATCAATCCCGATGTCTTTCAGTTTCTTGAGGGTTGCTTGGTTTTCAACATTTTCAGCCATTGTCTGAATCGACATAAGATGAGCTATGTCATTGATAGATTTTACCATTGCGTAATCAACTGTATCGTTTAAGAGGTTTTTTATCAATGCGCCATCAATTTTCAAAAAATCTACCGGTAGATTTTTCAAATAGGCAAATGAAGCGATGCCAGAGCCAAAGTTGTCTAGTGCAAAACGACAGCCTCGTTTTTTTAATGGGGTCATAAAATTGAGGACGCCGGTGAAATTGGTAAGCGCTGTGTTTTCGGTGATTTCAAAGCAAAGCTTCTGTGCGGGGATTTCAGTATTATCAATATCACTTATTACCCTCTTTAAAAAATGTTGATCGCACAAGGAATAACCAGAAATATTGATGGTAATTAAGCTCAACTTCTCTAAGTGCTGAGGATGTGTCGTTAACCACTTTAAAACTTTACATATCACCCACCGATCTAAAGTGGGCATCAAATTGTAGCGGGTGGCGGCGGATAGAAAAGCCCCCAGTGGCACTAATTGGTTTTGCGGATCAGCTATGCGTAGCAATATTTCATAACAGTTACCCACGTTTGGGCTTTTTCGCAGTGGGAGAATGGGTTGATAAAATAAAGAGAAACCTTGGTCTTTTTCAAGGTTATCATGGATTAAAGAAATCCATTGGATGTTGCTATTGGCTGGAGCAGTATCGTTTTCTTGGTAAATATGGATACAACGGCGACCGGTATTTTTCGCCGCATAACAAGCGGCATCTGCCATGGCGATTATGCTTTTTGGATTGAGCGTTTGTGTAGAAATCGGCACCAAACCAATCGAAATGCCAATGGTAAAAAGGTTTTTCTCTTGTTGGTCATTAGTCCAAAAAAAACGATAACTTTCAAGACTTTCACACAAGCTTTTGGCAATTAAAACGGATTTTTTTTTTGAGCAGTTTTCAAGTAACAAGCCAAACTCGTCACCGCCCAATCGGGCTAAGGTTGCCAGTGCAAAGCCGGTGTGTGCGTCAATGTTTTTTTGCAAGAGCAAGGCGACATCTTTGAGCAATTGATCACCAGCTTCATGCCCACAGGTATCATTCACCACTTTGAACCGATCTAAATCCATGTATAACAACGCATGTTTGCTTTTTTCGTCACGCGGTGCTTGTAGCACTCGTTTGAGTCGTGCGTTAAATTCATGCCGATTGTATAAACCCGTCAGAGCATCGTGTGTGGCTTTATAGGCAAGCGTTTGGGTCATTTTGCGCGTTTCAGTCACATCATGAAACACAACAACCACGCCAATAATACGCCCATTACGAGCCTTAATCGGTGCCGCTTTTTCTTCTATGGCAAACTGTTTTTTGCCGTCACGGTGGAGTAATAGCGTATTTTGGGCATCGAGCATTTTGCCTTTTTCCAAACAACGCTGTATGGGAAATTCAATCGGCTGTTGCGTGTTTTCGTCAATGAGTGAAAACACTTGGCTTAGAGCTAAGCCTTTTGCTTCTTCGGTAGTCCAACCGGTGATCTTAATCGCGTTTGGGTTTAAAAATTCCACCCTTCCCTTGGCATCAGTGGCGATCACGCCATCACAAATGGAAGCTAGAGTGACTTGGGCTTTTTCTTTTTCATCAAACAGCGCCTCTTCAGCACGCTTAGCTTGCAAAATATAGTGAATGCGGTTGCGTAATACATCCAAATTCACCGGTTTGGTAATATAATCTGTTGCACCCGCGGCATAAGCGCGATCAATCCATTGACGTTCCACTAAGGCGGTGACTATTATAATAGGAAGATGTTTGGCATCGGGCAACTCTCTGATGCGGGCACAAGCAGTCACGCCATCAACGATCGGCATATCCGCATCCATCAAAATCAAGTCAGGATGATGCTTGATAAAATACTCTACCGCTTGTTGACCGTTAGAAGCCGTCTCGACGGCATAGCCATATTTTCGTAGAGCATGCTCCAACAATCCGCGAGTCAACGGCGCATCATCAACCACTAAAATACGTGCTGGGCGGCTACTCATGACGGCTCACCTGCGTCAAAGCGGCTTTGACTCGTGCCCATTCGGTTTCGAGTTTGGCACAATTTGCAGACGCTGCTTCGAGTTGACCTTTTTGTGCTAGAGTCTCCATTTTTTGACATAAAGCACTTAACTGGTTAGCGCCAATTTGTAAACTTTCGCCTTTAAACTGATGTGTTTGTTGGCGTAAGGTTTCAGTATCGCCAATGGCAATACTTTGTTGCAAAGCGGCCAGTTGTTGTGGCGCATAGTCCATAAATTGTTGAATCAGCATGATTGTCATCTCTGGCCCCATGATTTTTTCAATATGTTTCAGCATTTGAGGATCGAGTGGCGAGCAATCAGCACTATCGGCTGTATTAAGTGATAACATAAAAGTTTCTTCCCGTTTTCTGTGATCAGTTTATCAGTTATCATTTTTTCAGTGTTCAGTGATCATGTTTTCAGTGATGTTCAGTTATCAGTTATCAGTTATCACTGATTCGATCAGTGATTTGATCACTGATTTGAACAGTGATCATTGAAAACAGATCACTGTTAACAGATCGGACAGGCAGGATTTTTTACTAATTTGACACGACTGAATTCCATATTCAAGGCATCAATCAACAATAGCCACCCCGTCAGCGTTTCGCCCACGCCCATAATTAATTTCATAGCCTCCAGTGCTTGCAGACTGCCGATAATGCCCACTACGGGTGCTAATATTCCGGTTTGGGTACAAGTTTCCTCTAGCGCATCTTCACTCGGATATAAACAACGATAACAAGGACTGTCGGGTTTGTTGCTGCGAAAGACTGAGAGCTGTCCCTCCATGCGTATCGCCGCTCCAGATATTAAGGGCGTTTGTGTGTTCACACAGGCTTGATTAATGGCAAAGCGTGTCGGTAAATTATCGCTACAGTCTAACACTACATCCACTTTGGCAATGTGTTTTGTTAAATTGTCGTCATCTAATTGTTGGTAAAGTGGTGTTACTTCGATTTGTGGATTTAATGCCAACAACGTTTCACGGGCTGATTCTACCTTGGGTTTACCAATATCATTGGTGTTATGAATGATTTGGCGTTGCAAGTTAGATAAATCGACTACATCAAAGTCGCACAACAATAAATGTCCCACGCCCGCAGCAGCCAAATACATCGCGGCCGGCGAACCTAAGCCCCCCAAACCAATAATCAATACTTTAGCGTTAAGTAAACGTTCTTGCCCTTCTATTCCAACTTGGGGCAATAAAATTTGGCGGCTATAACGTAATAATTGTGCATCATCCATCAAATCACTCTCCCCCGTTTGTAGTAGGCGATTTATCGCCTAAAAATCTTGGTTTGTAGTAGGCGATTTATCGCCTAATGAGTAAAAATCAACAACTTTTGTTAAATAAGCGAAATAGAATATGTATATTACCATTTTTGGCTCCGGCTACGTTGGCTTAGTCACTGGCACTTGCCTCGCTGACGTTGGCAATCAGGTTTTATGTGTGGATGTCGATGAGGATAAAATTGCTCAGTTGCAGCAAGGCAAAGTGCCTATTCACGAGCCGGGCTTAGGATCACTTTTGAAAACCAATATCGCTGCGGGCCGTTTACAATTTACCACAGATGTGGTTAAGGCGGTTGCACACGGCGAAATTCAGTGCATTGCGGTGGGAACTCCGCCCGATGAAGATGGTTCGGCTGATCTTCAGTATGTTTTGCAAGTGGCTGATACCATTGGTAAAAACATGACGGACTCTAAGTTGATTATGGACAAATCTACCGTTCCAGTCGGTACGGCGGATAAAGTGCGGGAAAAGGTGCAAGCGGCGCTTGATGCTCGCGGGGTGGCGTGTGATTTTGATGTGGTTTCTAATCCAGAGTTTTTAAAAGAAGGGGCCGCTATTGAGGATTTTATGAAACCTGATCGAATTATCGTCGGTACAGATAAGCCCCGCCCCACGGAGTTAATGCGTGAACTTTATGCACCGTTTAACCGTAATCGCGATAAGCTTATGGTGATGGATATTCGCTCGGCGGAATTAACCAAATATGCCGCTAACGCCATATTGGCAACAAAAATCAGTTTTATGAATGAAATGGCTCTGATTGCGGAACAGGTTGGGGCCGATATTGAACAAGTGCGTCTTGGTATTGGTTCTGATCCGCGTATTGGGTTTAATTTTATTTATCCGGGTTGCGGCTATGGTGGTAGCTGTATGCCCAAAGATGTGCCCGCTTTGATACGCACTGCCCAACAAGTGGGTGTGGATGTCAAAATCTTACCTGCCGTTGAAGCCGTCAACCGGCAACAGCAACAGGTGTTATTTGAAAAAATTCAACAGTATTTCCATGGAAATTTGCGAGGCTGCCGCTTTGCCTTATGGGGCTTGGCTTTTAAGCCTAATAGCGATGATATGCGCGAAGCGCCCAGTCGCAAGTTGATGGAAGCGTTATGGGCACAGGGCGCGACTGTGCAGGCTTATGATCCGGAAGCGATGTCCGAAACACGGCATATCTATGGCTCGCGGGACGATTTACAATTGTGCGAAACTCACGAAGCCACCCTTAATGGCGCTGATGCTTTAGTCATTGTCACGGAATGGAAAGTCTTCCGTAGCCCTAACTTTGAGCTTATCAAAGCCAGTCTTAAGCAAGCGGTGATTTTTGATGGACGTAATCTTTATGAACCGCAGAGAATGCGTCAGTTGGGTTTTACCTATTATGCGATAGGGCGTGGCGAAAAACTGTAGTGAAAGTACAACGAATTACGCGGATAAACGAATTTAGTACAACGAATTACGCGGATAAACGAATTAAGTACAACGAATTACGCGGATAAACGAATTAAGTACAACGAAACTTCGTTCTGGAACGCCAAACTTTAGCGCCTAGGTTTGTAGTAGGCGCTTTAGCGCCTAAGTTTGTAGTAGGCGCTTTAGCGACTTAAAGTTTGTAGTAGTCGCTTCAGCGACTTAATCTTTATGTGAGTTGTGGCTAAATAAAATGGTTAAGTCAGTCGTCACTCAACACCAAAATTCGTTTATCCGCGCAATTCGCTGTACTCATTTTAAGGATCGTTATTGTAGCAGGTACGTTTTGCTCTTTAAGCTGCCACCTACTTACTAACGTGAATTCGACTTTAATTTTCAATCAGTTATATAAATTTTATCTGAATTAATTGTTTGACAAGAATTAATTGAGAAAACAAACTTTTTTGACTATTAAACCCTTAATATTAATACGTTAATAACAGGAAGAGTCCTGCCAAGATTTATCGATGACTCCTGCACTGTGTGGTTATTTTTTCAATCCGATTTGGGGGCCATCAGACGGTTACGTCGGCAAAAGTTTCGCTTCGCTGTACTTTTGCCGACGTTGGAAGTTTTCAAATTAAAGTCTGGCCCTCAAACGCGCAATACCATGCACAAGGATTGTATATAATAAGGGATTTGTTCATTCTCTTTCATTGTTCATTCTCTGTCATTTATTCCATTAGCGAAAAATTCCTTTATTATAACGAACCGAAGGTCAGCGGAGCTAATCCTTGTAGTTACAAGAGTCCAAACTAACTAATGGCCGTACCAAGTTTAATCAATCCGATTTGTGGGCCATCAAACGATTTGGCAGATTTCAAATTAAAGTCTGGCCCTCAAACGCGAATACCATAATAAACAGGAGTCCAAACTTTAGTTTGGCAGTCGTCCAAAGTTCAGGAGTCCAAACTTTAGTTTGGCAGTCGTCCAAAGTTCAGGAGTCCAAACTTTAGTTTGGCAGTCCTCCAAAGTTCAGGAGTCCAAACTTTAGTTTGGCAGTCGCCCAAAGTTTGGTAGTCGTCCAAACTAACGTTTGGCAGTACCAAGATTTATCGATGAGTCCTGCCAAGATTTATCGATGACTCAGGCACCGTGTGGTTCGGAAAGTCAATCCGATTTGTGGGCCATCAAACGATTTGGCAGATTTCAAATTAAAGTCTGGCCCTCAAACGCGCAATACCATAATATACAGTCGTCCAAACTAACTAATGGCCGTACCAAGCTAAATCAATTCTATTTGGGGGCCATCAGACGATTTGGAAGATTTAAAATTAAAGTCTGGCCCTAAATCGCATAATACCATGCACAAGGATTGTCTCTAATAAAAGGGATTTAATTTGTTCATTCTCTTATCTAAGCGAAAAAATCCTTTTTTATATACAATCCTTGTAGTTACAGTGCCAAGATAAATCTTGGACTCCTGCCAAGATAAATCTTGGACTCCAGCACCGTGACAATGCGTACAAATTGGGCCAAGCACTTGCGCCCGGCCCTTGCCTTCTATCTAAATGGCACATCATCGTTATTCGCCCTAAGCCTATTAATCACCGTTCCCAATTTAACCGGTGCTTGTTCTGTTGGGGTTGGATTAATAATAGCAGTGGAATTTGGAGGTGGAATAAATTCAAAGCCTCTTTTTGCCCCTACCTCAGGTGTGTCGTTCCAATGTTTACATAAGGCCTTGTGTTCTTTTCCGTTTTGATCCCGATATGTGAACTCTCCATTTTCATCACAAAACGGGCATTCGCTCATTGTAAAAACAAATCTACCCTTTCCAGTTGTTGTCGACGTTGGTGGCGAAAAATGGCTTGACGGTTGAACGGGTGTGTTGACTTTATCAAACTGCCGACGAAAGTCTTTACCCGTCTCCAAATTTTTTCGTAGTCGCTCAATTGTGGTAATCCGGTCTTTCCAAAAGTCATGGGCTTGTGCCCAATCCCATGCGGCCTTTTCAAAGTCATTTAACGGAAAAAAAACACACTCCTTGCGTGAATTTTTTTCGGGCCCAGTGTGTGTTCTCTGTTGTAATCTCTATTGTAGTCTCCGGACTTATTTCGGTAATTTTACCGTTTGCATTCGGTAAATTTACCGTTTGCACTCGGTAATTTTCCCGATTCGATTCGGTAGTTTTACCGATTGAAGAACTGTGCTGATTTTCAGCAGATTGTTCTTTGGAATCAGGTGTGGTTGTACATTCGGTAATTTTACCGTTTGCAGCCTCAAGCCAAGCGTTAAGAAATTCTGGATGGAAACGATAATGTTTCGTTCGGTCAAACCCCTTACGACCATTAGGATTCTTAAGGATGCTGATGGCATGCTTTTTAGCCAGTGCTCTGATAGCATTACGAATTGTCTTTTCTGATTTTGCAATATGTAAAATTCCGATCACCAATTCTTCTTCAGTATGGTGCTGAATTAGGGCTGATTCGGTAACGTTTTTGCCTTGTGCTTTTTTCTTGGCGCAAAGTTCCAATTTAACGTTATGCCAATACTCAAAAAAACTAAGTAGTGCAGCTTGAGTTACATTACCGTCACAGTAATTAATTTAATTGCCATTGGTGAATGACAAGTAACCTTTCTTTGGTGGGATGCTTGATACAAGATACTTTCATAGTGTCCTCCGTCCGGAGGACATAGCGCCAAAAAATTTAGGTATTTCTGTGTATAATATAAATAGATATACTATATCCTCAGGACTTTGTGCATTTAGTCCCCCCGTTTGCTGTTCATTTCGCCAAAAACTATTACGCAAACGGGATTTTTTTTCTCTTCAGTATTTTTTGTTACAAAAATAACTGATTAATTCTTTATATAGTCTACAATAACTGATTATTTTTAGTTACAAGTTTATAGAAATTCAACTATGGTCAGTAATCAACAACCTAAAGAAAAAACGCAACGAAAAATCGGTAGACCGAAAGCTGAGCCTAGTAAAACAATACGTGTTCCTATGGCACTGGTTGAAGCTGTTGAATCTATGATCAAAGCTTATCGTTTAAATAGGAAAAAAAACTTAGCAAACTAAAGACACAGTGAGCCAAGACTTTTACGAATCAAGGCCACCATCCCCCATAAACCGACTCTATGCACACAAATCTTCCGTAGGGAGGGCTGCTAAGCAGCAAGGACTTGAAAAAGTACCGTCCGTTTGCCCACCGAAAGTGCGTCAATTTATAAATTTTGTTCTCAGTGAACAACTACCTGATTTAATAGGCAAAAAATCATTTTTGAAAAATCCCTAACGGATGAGTCTTTGAAAAATCCTACTCGATTAACGAATCCTTGTAGTTACAGTCGTCCAAACTAACTAATGGCCGTGCCAAGATAAATCTTGGACTCCAGCACCGTGTATAAGAAAATATATTTAATAACTACGCCTTATCTCCAAAATAATAATTGTGCTACATTCCGTTTACTCACATTCCGCCAAGAACTATTGAGTAGACGGGAGTTTTTTCCGTTCCAACTTTGGCATGGTTCAAGGTAACGCATCAAACCATGCCATTTTTTTATCCAGCCTTAAGTTTTTCCTCCTCTAGTTTTAAAGTCCTTTCTAACAAATAAAGAACTTCTTTGTTTACTGAACGTTTGTGCAATTCTGCCAATTTCTTGAGACGTTCTTTTAATCTTTTTTCTATAGGCGATTCAATACTTAT
>Ga0190343_1000106_pt1 | contig 32792 bp, 16 predicted proteins | sample 48721312_MG_FD_161664 | JGI IMG/M metagenome (GOLD analysis project Ga0190343, IMG submission 161664) | Hydrothermal vent microbial mat bacterial communities from Southern Trench, Guaymas Basin, Mexico - 4872-13-1-2_MG | ecosystem: Environmental > Aquatic > Marine > Hydrothermal vents >... | reverse complement strand
GTTGCACTCGCTCTACTCGACAAAACTATTGGAAGTTCGTGCAGAATAAAAGCTATCATTGAAAGTTGAAAGTAGAACGAAAGAGGGCCTTCATCAAATTTGAAGTCATTCAAATGACAACATGGCCCTCAAAAGTTCTTCGACTCTTATCCATATATAATACATGGTTATTGACAGATTTAAAGTCTAAGTACATCAAATGGAAGCAAACCTATGAAATTTGACTTTGATTGTCGAGAAAAGACTCTCTTAATTATTGATGACGAGCCGGCCAATTTAAAAGTGATGGCCGATTATTTAAAAGCAGATGGCTTTGAAATTATGATGGCACGTAATGGCGAGGATGGCCTAAAAAAAGCGCTGCGTGGTTTACCTGATCTGATCTTACTGGATGTGATGATGCCCGGCATAGATGGCTTTGAAACTTGCCGCCGCTTGAAAGCTGAGGAAATCACCAAAGAAATACCGGTGTTGTTTATGACGGCGCTAACCAATATTGAGGACAAAGTTAAAGGTTTTACTGTTGGTGGAGTGGATTACCTGACTAAACCGGTTCAGGAAGAAGAAGTGCTGGCGCGGGTTAGTGTTCACCTAACGCTGCGGCACTTGCAACAGCGGCTTGAAGCCAAAACGGTGGAATTGTCGAAAGCCAAAGAAGCGGCTGAAACCGCCAACCGGGCAAAAAGTGTTTTTCTTGCCAACATGAGCCATGAACTTCGCACCCCACTCAATGCTGTCCTTGGCTTTGCTCAACTGATGGAACGCGATTCGGCCATCACCGAAACCCAACGGGAAAATCTGGGCATGATCGCCCGCAGCGGCGAACATTTGCTGGAACTGATTAACGATGTGCTGGATATGTCGAAAATCGAAGCTGGACAGACGATCTTAAATAAAACCAACTTTGATTTTTGGCGCACCCTGTTGAGCATTGAAGAAATGGTGCGAGTTCGTGCTGAAAATAAATATCTGCAATTTCTCCTAGAACGCACCCCGATTGTTCCCCAATATATTAAGACTGATGAGCGCAAGCTGCGCCAAGTGCTGATTAATTTTATCGGCAATGCCATCAAATTTACTGAACAAGGTGGCGTGGTACTGCGCGTTGGAACGGATGATAGTTCATACACTCTCCTGTTTGAAGTTGAAGATACTGGTGTTGGTATTGCTCCAAACGAGATAGACACGCTTTTTGAGGCTTTTGTGCAGACTCAAAGCGGACAACAGGCGCCGGAAGGCACGGGCTTGGGATTAGCCATTAGCCGCAAATTTGTGCAACTCATGGGCGGCGATGTCAGTGTCAAAAGTGAGGTGGGTAAAGGTTCTATCTTTAAGTTCACTATTCAGGTTGAGTCGGCGGAGATGGCAAAAATCAAAACTGTGTCAAGTATCCGCCGGGTTATCGGGCTGGCACCGGATCAGCCTGCTTATCGTATCCTGATTGTTGACGATAAATTTGAAAACCGTCTGGTTTTGAACAAGTTACTCCAGTCAGTGGGCTTTGAGGTACTCGAAGCGGTCAATGGACAGGAAGCGGTTGAACTCCATAAACAGTGGCAACCGCACCTGATCTGGATGGATGTTCTTATGCCGGTGCTGGATGGTTTGGAAGCTACCCGGCGTATTAAGGCAAGTGAAAAGGGCCGAACTACGCCAGTGATTGCAATAAGCGCCAGTGCTTTTGAGGAAGAGAGGGCGCTGGTATTGGCGGCCGGCTGTAACGATTTTGTCCGAAAACCTTTTAAGGAAATTGAAATTTTCGATGCCATGAGCAAGCATCTGGGTGTCCGCTACATTTACGGTGAGGCTCAAAGCAAAGCCACGAGCCCAGAAAACCAGATAGGGGAGGTACTGACTCCCGACAACTTGGCTGACATATCGGATGAGTTGCTGGTTGAACTAGAACGGGCTGCCATGACTCTTCAGGTGGATTCGATAAATCAGATTATTGAACAAATCAGGGAGAAAAATGTGGCCGTCGGCGAAGCCTTCAAGGTGCTGGCTAACGAATTTAGGTATGACAAAATTTTGAGCGAAATTAATCATGTAAAATAGGCATATCATTTGCTTGGAGTCCAAAGCTTCAGCTTTGGCAAGTCCATGCTTTTCCAAACCTAAAGGTTTGGGCTCCATGTATTGCCGTTGTTCCAAATAGCAATATTTTTTGAGTTGCTTAATGAGTTTAGGAAAATTGAGACTTCTATTATTAAAAAAGTTAAATTAGAGGAATGGTAGAGGGTTAAAAGAGTTTAACAATTGTCTCAAATACAACATCCCATATTTATTAATGAAATATTGCCATCTCCACATACTTTGAGGGTTGTTAAAGTTAATACCGGTATTCGCTCTTGAACACTTTTGTGAATATTTTATATCATATATTGGGCTAAAGAAAATAGGTTAAATGCATAACAAAAAACGTCATGCTTCATGTTTCCAGGGGCGTTGCCCCTGGCTGTATTAATCTCGCCCCGTTGGGGCTTGCTAGGGGCGTTGCCCCTGGCTGTATTAATCATTAATCATTAATCATTAATCATTAATCATTAATCATTAATCATTAATCATTACATAAGCGTTATATGTTGATGCAAAGGAGAAAAGTCTATTATGGAAAAGACCGTTCTAGAAATTGTTAGTTTTACCGATCCCTATTGCACTTGGTGTTGGGGTTCTGAACCGATCCTGCGAAAAATACAGGAAGTCTATGGGGAACAGGTATCCCTCAGTTTTGTAATGGGTGGACTCGTGGAGGATATACGAAAATTCAGTGATCCAGGTGCTGGTATTGGAGGAAATCAGTGGTATAGGCAAGTGGCTGAGCATTGGGCCGATGCGTCCCGTCGTCACAAGATGCCAGTGGATGAGCAAGTCTATTTTGATATTAAGGATGATGTTTTCTCTACTTATCCGGCCTGTATCGCTTTTGAAGCGGCCAAACTTCAGAGTATAGAGATGGGGAACCGTTATTTACGTCGCCTCCGTGAAGCGGCGGCAGCCGAAAGACTGGCAATCCAGCATTCTGATGTTCAAGTGAAATTAGCCGAGGAAATCGGACTGGATCGTCAGGTTTTTTTGGAGACTCTACAAAATGGAACAGCTGAAAGTGCTTTTAGACAAGACATTCAGGAGTGCCAGCTTCGAGGCGTGCGAGGTTTTCCAAGTTTTCTGTTACGAGGTTTTGGAGAGGAAGTCTTCCTGAGAGGATACGCGCCTTATCAGACTTTTGAACGCTGGCTCCAAGAATTATCGGGGAATCAATTGAATCCAAAAAAGCTTATAGCGGGATATCCACAAGTACTTGATTTCATATCCCGAACTGGAAAAGTAGCGCCAATGGAAGTAGCCTGTGTCTATGATATGGATTTTGAAGAAGCTCAGAAGCTGTTGAAACAAATGGCAAAAAAAGGCCTTGTCTCTGAAAAGAAATTTGGAAATGGGGCTTTCTACTCATTACCCCAAAATACGATACAATGTGATTCGGTTAGTGGAAGTCCAGGGGCGTTGCCCCAATGCCATTAAGAGGGCAACCATAAAGGATTGCCCCTACACGACATGACGGTTTGTAGGGGCAATCCCACGTGCAAAGCCCTTAACTTAATGGCATTGGGGCGTTGCCCTGGCTTTAATAATGCATACCGAAGGGGCTAATAGTCGCTTTAGCGACTAATCTACCTAGAAGGCGACAAGGCGACAAGTCCAAAGCTAAAGCTTTGGACTCCAACAGACAGTGTTCTTAAGACGGTGAAATGTTTTACCGTTTTTTTCGCTTCATTTCTTCTTTTCTGATGGCGTTAAGCGTCTTGATTTCTGCTTCTGTGAGTATCCCAACGTTATTTTTCACTGATTTGTCGGCTTCGTACCAGTGAAACTTTGTGAATATACCCCTTAAGTCAGGATTCTTAAACGAGTAACCATGTAGCGCAAACAAATAATTTCTGTATAGCCAGAGTTGGCGGTTGCTTAAACCAGTCAACTCACAGTCGTCTTCACATAAGCGAAAATCCAGAAATTCTTCAGATTCTTCACACTTGTCACACCACTTGTCAGGTAATCCGTGTTTATAAGAAGGGGGGAAATAAAGAAAACCGAAAGCCAGATCATAATCAGGTTTAAACCGTTCTGTTTGAAAACGCAATGTGCCTTTATTTATTTTCACCATCCGAAAAGACTTCTCAACATTGACATAATAGTCATCAACCAAATACGGGCGAGCTTCAACAATACCGGAACCAATGACCTCCCAAGTAATGGGTTGATTGTTTTTCCAAAACGAATGAGGCACAAAGAAATAAACCTTTTCGCCCATGTTGATGTTCATTTCAAAACGAGAAATTTCAGAATTGGCCCACCTTTTTCCGGTTGTCAGCGTATAACGGTAAACTTGGTCTGTGGCATTTTCGATCCCGCCCCGATATGAATACGAGTGTGTTATGATGTTTGTTCCTTTTTCAAATTTAACCTTGAAATAGTAAACAAACTCATTTATCTGGAATTTTCTGTCGATCAACTTAAAGCCGGTTTTCCCAAAGCTCCGTTGAACTTTATACGACAGACTTTCGCCGTTAACGGTTACGTTGAAATCGGTAATCTCAGGATGTTGTTCAGCTTTTTCAAGGTATTCACGCTCTTTTGTCTCACTGTCCCCGTAAAAGGGAGGCGGTGCAACGAAACCGACGATTTCTTCTTTGATGCCAGCCGGGTTATGAAATTCAAAGTAAACCTCAACTTTCATCATATTACCCTGATATCTGGTGAGGTTTAATATCTCTTTTTTTAACGAGATCGTTGTTTCGAGCAGCGGCATTAAGGTTCCGCCCTCAGAATAAAATACGCCATCGTTTGAGTGAGATAACTCACAACCCAATAGCAAAGTGCCGGCAAGTAAGAATTTAATCTTACTGCTCATAAAAAATACCTCCTTATTGTAAGTGGTTGAAACCGTTCGATTAGAGACAGGTTCAGTTGAATGTCAATTGACTTTTAAAAAAGTTGTGGATAAAAGTGAACGATTGGACTTAAAAATTTTACATCACTATTATAGAACTTGAGCCGTTGTTGTCAATACTTTTATGTCAATGTGGTTTGGTAAAAAACGAATGGGTAATTATTGAGGAAGATTTAATGATGATTTATTAATTGCATAAACGCCCGAATAAAACACTCATTGGGTACCGTTCATAATGGTGTCCATAATGGGAAATGGCAAGGATTATTTTGTGGGCTTTGTTACCCACCATCAGACGAAACCAAGAAAATCGTGAGTGGTGGGATCGCTGAGCGGGAACGTTCTTGGAAAAAACTTGGTGCAGCAATGCGATCCCAGCCTACCTCAATGCTAAGCCCCAGGTGAAACCACTAATCTTTACCCACAAGTCGGTATGTTATTGAAAATAATTAAATTTTAACCGTTAAGTGTGAGTGGTTAATGAATGACTCACTTTTCAGTTAAGTGATTGTTTTAATAGAATAATAATTAGCTTATGTCATAATTAATGATTAATGATTAATGATTAATTTTGGACACTTGTGGGTAAAGGTAAGGGTGAAACCTGGGGGGCAAGCGGGGGGCATAAGTCAATGCCATTAAGTTAAGGAAAAGGCCCGTTTGTAGAAGCCTGGGAGGGAAGCCTCAATGCCATATCGTACCGCTTTTCGGTGAGGGCAACCATAAAGGATTGCCCCTACGCGACATGACGGTTTGTAGGGGCAATCCCACGTGCAAAGCCCTTAACTTAATGGCATTGGAGGGAAGCCTGGGGCATCGCCCCAGGTGGGAGCCTTATTCTTTCTTTGCTTTCTCGGATAAGTCGCCAGACTTATGACGCTGTTCTTGCAGACGCTGTTCTTGCATCTGGCGGATATCTTGCAGAGTTCTCCCTATCACGATAATTTGACCGGTCATTATCTGCATCTGTTCGCTCATGGTTACCATAGAGTGTGCCATTTGCTCCATGTAGCGTTGCGTTTCGCCCATCTCTCCCCGCATACTTTCCATAGTACCTACCATCGCATATACCAAAAAAAACAAATAAAGGACTACGAATCCCGTAAAGGTGGCTGCCGTGAATTTGAAAAAAATCCTGGTTTTTGGACCCAAAATACGCTTTTGGGCTTCATGGCCTTGCTGAATTTTCTCCATTGTGGTATTTAAATCACTTAAGGTGTGATTCAATTTATCCAACGTGTTGGCGAGTGCCACTTGGCTATCAGCATTGATGGCATTTTCAGTCATATTACTTTCCTTTCGTCGACTGTGATCAGTCTTGGTTGGTCATTTTAGACTTTACGCGGCTAAAAACAGGACTAAAAATACACCTCTAAATCCCTTTGTTCGGGGACTTGCCGCGCTTTGACAGGAGTCCAAACTTTAGTTTGGCAGGAGAGTCGGCCAACTTTAGTTTGGCAGGAGTCCAATCGGTGCTCCAGAAATCAAGTTATACTCAGCACGGGCACAACTTGCGCTTTTGTCATTTCGACCAATGGGAGAAATCTGTGGCCGTTTTCTGATTTCTCCTTTAGTCGAAATGACAGTTTCGTTTAGTTTGTGGCCTAGTTAAGTATAATCAATTCGCCAACCTGGCCCTCAAAAAAACCGCTTAATGTAGACACCTTAGTTCCTTAGTTTTTTAAGGTAAGCTATTAACAAATGTTTGCCAAATCAATTTGAAACCCGGGCATGAAAAAGAAACCTTACCTTTAAAGCTCAAAGTTTGTAGGATAAGTGGCACACACCCAAAAAAAGTGATACTTGACTGGCTCATATTTAACACCTTAGCTGGAAATCGTGGTGAGACTGACTGGTGCTATAGATATTCAGATAATTATTTAGTCCCCTTTAGGGGACTTAAGCTTTCATCTGTTTTGAAATTATTTATCTGAAAAACTATATCTATCTTTGGAGGGATAGTATCAGTTAACGACCAGTACCTTATGGGGCAGTATTTTTTAATAAACCTTATAGGAGACTAATGATGCGAAAAATACCGTTGTTTCTAACCTTAGCGTCGTTTGCGCTGGTGGTGCAATCCCACGCAACTTATGCAGAAACCTGTTCGGCACAGTGTGTCAGCGAACTTCAAGAGAGAGTGGCTTCGCTGGAGAAGAGATTAGCGGCACTTGAGGCTTGGGTTCATAACCGCTACATTGACAATGGCGATGGCACAGTCACTGATAATCGTACCGGGCTGGTTTGGCTGAAAAACGCGAATTGTTTTGGCAAACAGGATTGGCAAACTGCCATGCAAAGCGCGGCCAAACTCGCTGACGGACAATGCGGCCTCAACGAGGGTTCAAGACGGGGGGTTTGGCGTTTACCTACCCTAGAAGAATTGGAAGCGATGATTGGCACAAAATACTATATGCCGATGCTCTCCAATGCGGCAGGTACTGGTCATTGGACGGAGGGTGATGCGTTCTCGAACGTGCAGTCGGACTCCTATTGGACATCTTCTACCGAGGAAGGCCTGTTCGGCAGTTCCTTTCTAAGCGCCTCATGGAGCCTGAACCTCGAGCAAAGCAGCCGCGCCTTCGGCAGCAAGGAGATACCCGCGTATGTGTGGCCCGTGCGCCGCAAAGTCGATGGCAATGAACCTGTTTGGAGAGCGACTGACTCCAAATAAACTTTTTCACAGATATCATCCCTCAAAGGTATGCTATGATTTTTATACCTATTTACGCTATTTCGGTGGAAAAGTGGGCGGTACTATTTTTCAACTCATTGCGGCTTAGCAGCCCACCCGACGAACGATTTGTGTGCATAGAGTCGCTCAAAGGGATGGTATCCATGAACAGTTATCAGTTATCAGTGATCAGTGATCAGTCGTCCAAACTTGAGTTTGGCAGAAGTCAGTTTGGCTGGCATCCAAAGTTTTTGTTAATGTGCTTTGATCAAAAAATCAAGGTTTTGTCGAACTGGCGGTTTTTTTTGGGAGCCATGTTGTGAAATTTGATTTTATTGATGGCCCTTGATTGAAACTTAAGTAGGACAAGTAGGACACACCTGGGGTGGTGAAATTAACAATTAATGATTAATGATTAATGATTAATGATTAATGATTTTAATGATGTTTTGTCGAACTGGCGGTTTTTTTGGGGGCCATGTTGTGAAATTGATTTGATTGAAGGCCCTTGATTGAAACTTAAGTAGGACAAGTGGGACACACCTGGAGTGGTGAAATTAACAATTAATGATTAATGATTAATGATTAATGATTAATGATTTTAATGATGTTTTGTCGAACTGGCGGTTTTTTTGGGGGCCATGTTGTGAAATTTGTTCACTTGATTTGATTGATGGCCCTTGATTGAAACTTAAGTAGGAGAAGTAGGACACCTGGGGTGGTGAAAATAATTAACAATTAATGATTAATGATTAATGATTAATGATTAATGATTAATGAGTTTAATGAGACAAAAAGTCTCAAACTGTAAGCGCGACAGAGGGCCATAACTTAAATTGAAAACCTATTTTATGGCCCTCAAAATCGAGCGTCCAAATAACCCTAAAAAAATAGGTCAATAACAGGGGCCCGCGTATCACGTATCGCACAAACCCGCGGCGGCTGCCAAACTAAAGTTTGGACTCCTGTCGACTGCCAAACTAAAGTTTGGACTCCTGTCAACTGATCCTAATTTTTCATTTTTCATTTTTCACTTTTCATTTACTATGCCGCTGCCGCACCGCTTCATATAAACAAATCCCGGCCGCTACCGACACATTGAGGCTTTCCACTTTGCCCAGCATGGGAATGTGTACTAACACATCACAAGTTTTTTGCGTCAAGCGGCGTAGCCCCGTTCCTTCAGAACCCAACACGAGTGCTAACGAGCCAGTTAAACGGGTTTCAAAAAGACTGGTTTGACTTTCACAATCAGTGCCGACTAGCCACACGCCTTGCTCTTGTAGCCAGCGCAAAGTTCTGGCGAGATTGGTGACTTGGATTATGGGCACGTTGTCGGCCGCGCCACTGGCAACGGCACGGACTATCGCGGTCAATCTGCAAGCACGATTTTCAGGCACTATCACGGCATGAATACCGGCAGCATCGGCCGTCCGCAAACAGGCGCCTAAATTATGTGGATCTTGCACCTCGTCAAGCACCAATAAAAAGGGTGGATCAGTCAACGAGGCGAGTATATCTTCTAGCGACGTTTGAGTTTTGGTAGGGCGGGCTTTGTAGCGAATGACAATGCCTTGATGATGCCCATTTTCAGTTAATTTTTCCAATGTTTTTTTCGGGACTGGTTGAATGGCAATTCCCTGCTGTTTGGCTTGTTTCAGCAGGGCATTTAATTTAGCAGAAGAAAGTCCTTCTTGCACCCACATTTCTACTACGCGACTGATGTCGTTTTCAAAAACGTGTCGTACAGCGTGTAGGCCATAAGCTTGTTCGTATTTGTTTTTTTTCAATATAATACTCGCCTTTTCAATGAGTTATAAGATTAAATCGTGTTCATCCGGAAAGAGTTTAGTTTACCTCACTGTCCGAAATGACACGAAAATTGAGTTTCCGGATGGGCACTAAGTCTTTTTGGAACCCGATAAAAACCTCGGAGGTTTGACAAACCTCTGAGGTTTATGAATAGTTATTTATGAGAGTTCATTAAATTCGGTGAGGTTTATCGTTATAAAAAACAGATTCTCTTTCCTGTTGAAATTGTTCAGTCCACATTTGAAGTCTTTTTTTAATGTCAATGCTCTCATCTTCTTGAGTCGCTATTTTGTTAGCGAAAAAGTTAAGTAAACGGTATGGCTTGGCGTGATTATGCACCGCCCAAGCAACTTGAGACCGTTCATCAATAGACAGCGGAAAATGACGAAACTTCAACTCAAACAGGATTTCCTCATAAGTGAGTTTGGGTAATCTTTTCTTTTCTAAGTCTAACCATGAACGACGATACGGTTTTTCATTGATAAACACCATTGAATGTTCATGCGGTTGACTCGTGACACAGAGTAAAGACAGCTTGGCTTGATTTCTGATGTTATTTAACTCATTGAAAAACGCGAGATTGAATTGGTTGTCAATCTGTAAATTGTCCAGCAAGTCATCAAAATGATGCAGCACGATGATAATACGCTCATCATTTTTTTCGCCAAGTTTGGTAATTAAGTGCCCCAAGTCAGTTGGTTCTTCGCCTTTTTTTTCAAGCGGTTGCCAGAGTGCCTGAATAAAGCCGTCATAACTTTCCTTGTAGCGCTTCATGTCTACAAGAATAACCTTGGTATCTCTTAAGTTGCTCTTTTCCATGTCTTCTAACAACCGCCTTCTACCTTGCCCATCTTGGGCAATGAGATTAATGGAAGTTCCTTCTTCCAGCGTTTTGATAAGGTTATTGGTAAAAATGGGGCGTAAATAGTTTGAGTAAGCGTCAGTCATCTTATTTTCCTATTCAACGTCCAAGATAAATCTTGGATTCCTTTTTCCTATTCAACGTCCAAGATAAATCTTGGACTCCTTTTTCCTATTCAACGTCCAAGATAAATCTTGGACGGATATTTTCTGTTTTATAGGGAGTGGCTTGAGCCATTCCCTCATGAGCCGTCAATTTAAGATTGACAGAGTAAGTAATAGGTGCTGCTAAGCGTGAGGCTGATCTAAATCTTGTTGCCGTTCCTGCGACAAGTTAAATCCACAGTAGATAGTCACCAGCATACCTTGTATGCCCATAATCGCAAATGTGAGTAGTTGCAATACGATTGAATAGGCGACAGCAAGGCTTTCGTCAACACCGTATAATCCTAAAGCCCATATACAAGCAACTTGATAAATGCCAATATAGCCGGGGGCGGATGGCAAAGAGATACTTAACAATATAAAAACGCCGACTGTCAAGCCGGCTTCAAAGGGCAAATCCCAGCCAAAAGCACCCATAATTTGCCACATCCAAAAGTAATCCAGCATAAAAACAAGGGCAGTGAGTAGCAGAACAATGACTAAATTGCGAGTTTGGCGAAAGGCTTGGACACCTTCTAGGGCATGTAATAACAATTCTTGCAACCGCAGTTGCCATTTGCCTTGTGCCACCCAACGTTGCACACGGGCATGTAAATAGTCAGCAAAAATCATTAATAGGGCTAATACCAAAGTGGCAAAGATAAATACGCCGATAATGCCCATGCCAATGTTGTGGTCAATTCTATGACCATGTATCCAAAGCACTAGCAGCGTAAAAATACCAATGATAATCATATCAAGCATTCTGTCAATCACGGCACTGCTGATGGCGCGTCCTAATACTAGCGGTGCAAAGTGATGAATAGCGACTATTTTTAGCACTTCGCCCGCTCGCGCCGGATAAATCATATTCCCCAAATAGCCAATATTGGCGGCTTGCCAAAAGTGTTTGAATTTTGCCAACGGCATACGCGCTACCAAAGTCCAACGCAGTGAGCGTAAGGCGATAATAAGCATTATGATGCCCCCTCCCAGCAAGATTTGTGGTAAGCGAATGCCGGAAAGGGCGGTAAAAAAGTCTTGCCAATTCAAACGTGAAAGCACGATAACCAGCAGCACGACACTGAGCAAAGTGCCAAAAATAATAAAAAAGTGTTTTGATTTCATCGAGTTATTAAATTCCCGTTTTCTTGACTCCAGGTAGTTACACTGGCTTTAATAATACATACCGAAGGGGCTAATAAAGTTAACAAGTTAGCCCCTTTGGTGCGAGATTAATACAAAAAGGGGCAACGCCCTTGGCTTTGGACTCTGAATGACAAAAGTGCAAATTGCTGAGTCTCGTTAAAATAATTTATTAAGTACACCTTGTCCAGACTTGAAATGAGCTATACTGAAAGTACAACGGATTTGGGGAACGTTCCGTATAGCAGCTTGTGATTCGTAAGCAAATTGAATGGAGTACGCCAATGTCGGCAATTGAGACATACATTTTGTAATGTAATCTGTGACAAATTATTTGAATTCAACATGCCAGTGATGCTGGAAATATGAGACTTAAATAGGGATACAGGATTATTTTAACATTTTTGGTGTAGGAGCAATACGACAAACCAACCTTTTAGGCTAAAGTTTTTGTTTATATAAATGTGAACCGAAGCCCAAAGCTAGGGGCGTTGCCCTTGGCTATTGAGGTTAAAGAAATCCAAAGAAATCCGATTTTTTGGAAAAATAGGATTTCTCAATTCTCAATTAGCCCCTTCGGTATGTATTATTAAAGCCAAGGGCGACGCCCCTGGGATTGAAAGTTCAGGAGATTATTTATGACGAAATCGTTTGGGCTTAGGCTATGCACATTGTTATTGTGTGTGTTTTCTGGGCCGAGTTATTCATTGCAACTCTTTGATGGACAAAGTTTTTTATATGATATAGGCCCTGATGGCGCACTGATGCGGGGCACACGGGAGGCTTATGCCGGCATGTATCATTTGCGGGTGAAAGGGGCCAATTATGTTGGCAACATTCTCCATTTGTCTCCTGATGGGCGGGAAGTGCGCCGTGAAGTCTTTGCTGAGCCGGGGAGCGGCTTAGAAGTGAGGCGAAATTTGTATGTGTCTAAAACACAAAATTTTGCTCGCTTTTCTGAAATCTTGCATAATCCGACGGATGCGCCCATCACGGTGGAGGTGGAAGTGTATGGCAAATTGGGGGCCGGTAGTCGCACTGTCGCGGTGGCCGATCAGGGCAATTTTTTAATGACGGATGATGTCATTGATGACGAGTCTGGCACAATGCCCGTGTTGCTGCATTATCATTCCCAAGTCAATAGTCCTGTCACTGCCACGCACACCTTGCGCGGTAATCAACTCAGTTGGGTTTATTCCAATGTCACGGTTCCGGCGCAGTCACAGGTGCGCTTGATTTATTTTGTGGCACAAACGACGGATGTTGCGGTAGCGCATCAGGTTGCAACATTGGTGTTTAGCAATCCTAGCGCCTTATATGAAGACATGGGGCAAACTGCTCGCGGGCAGTTGCTTAATTTTAAAGCGCCTAACCCCATTCCCCGTGACGATGATGAAGGCGATTTTAGCAATGCGCCGTTTTTGAATTTGGGCGAATTGCGGATGGGTGCGTTAGAGGAAGACGATGCTTGGTCACATCGACGAATGGCAACGCCAGCCGAGGCTTATGCCTTGAATTTGGCCGCTGACGAAACGGTGACTATTCGGATGTCGGCTCCTTTTAATGCGTATTTATATCTGTTTCAGGATGTCAAAGGAGAGACGTTAGTCACGGCTAACGATGACAGCGGGGTGAATACGACTCATGCTGAAATTGTTTTTACGGCCACGGAGAGTGGAACGTATTATATTGAAGCAACGGCCCACAATCGCAATGAGCGCGGACAATATGCGCTCGAAATTCTCGCCGGGGCCCTCAATCGGCCACCTAATGCCTATCCTTTTGAATTTAAACAAGAAAATTTAACCGCCCCGGCTGCCTTCACGTTGACCGATTTTAGCACTGATGCCGACGGTGAAATTGAAGAACGTTGCTGGCAATTTGGCGATGGTACGCCCATCAGTTGCGATGCCAGTGAAACAATAACGCACACTTACCAACAAGCTGGCCGTTACAGCGTTGGCTTAACGGTGCGCGATAATGACGGTGCTTATGCCTATCACAATGAATCAATCTCAATTGGTTCAACACCGACTGGCATCGTGCTGCGCGTCTCAAATACGGTTCCCGGTGAATTGGCTTCCTCGGATACTCGCTCACAAACGCGCACCAACGCGTTTGCAGATCGTTATCGAATTACCTCAGTCACCGTCGGACAAGAATTGGTCATCGACATGATTTCCGACGAGTTTGATAGTTATCTATATTTATATGACGCATTTAATCGGCTTTTACATCAAGACGATAATAGCGGTGGCAGCAGTAGTCATGCCCGTTTGCGTTATACGCCGATGCACAGCGGCGAATTATTGGTAGAAGCGACTTCTTTTCAAGATCACAGCTTGGGCCGATATACGCTCACTTTGGAATTAGCCAATAACAATACCGCCATCAAAGTGCCGATTGAAGTTTCGCCTTCTTTGGACAACCCGTTACAATATCTGTTTATGGGCCGTTTGCCAGACAGTTTCGAGGCCACTTTTTTACGGTGGCATTTTGGCGATAATAGCAAAGAAGTGGGAACGGATGAAGCGGTTGTTTCACACACTTATTCGGAAAGTGGACAGTTTACGGTGACAGTCACCGCTACCAACGCTGATAATCAGCAAGCCACCGGTCACCTCACTTTTACTGTTAACAATCATAAGGTTGCACCTCTAGCCCGGTTTAGGGCCTCTCCGTTGTTTGGAGAAAAACCATTGCGCGTGTTTTTTGAAAACGAATCTACCCCAAGTGGGCTAGGCGATCCGCAAGACACGCAACTGAGCTACTTGTGGCAATTTGGCGACGGCGAAGTGTCTACAGACACTAACCCAGCCCACACCTTTAGCCAAGGCGGCACTTACCATGTCACATTACAAGCCTATTCTAGTCTCACACGACAACGTGCCTCATATAGTCTGCCAATCACGGTGATTGATCGCAACAGTGCTGAAGTGCCAATGATAGGGAAAGTCCGCGAACTGCCACAAGTCCTGATGGCTGGTTTTGATCCAATCTTAGTGGACTTATTGGATACCGATGTCAAAATCTTTGCTATCGTGAGGCCGGGAAAAGCGCCGCTTTCTACCGTGCGCTTTATCGCCAATGGCAGCGATTTTGGGTTAGTGATGCAACATGTGGCAACGTATGCTAACGGCGATCAACGCTATGAAACGGTATTTACCTATCCTCAAGGACTTTTTCCGGTGAGTACCTTGAGCAATCTGTTCGGCGAGCAAACGGGGCAATACCGAATTCAAGCGATAGATCAAGTGGGCCAATTTCACGCCTTTCCCAACTTAGAGATAGGCAACAATCCACCACTTTTTTTTACAACGAAATCGCTGAACATTGAACCGCTACATCAAGCTGGCATTCGCCGCCGCCAACCGCAAGTACTTGCCGCGGGTTTTGATCCTATTTTAGTCCACAAGAGCCATACCACGCCGTCTTTGACGGCTGGCAGTGATGCGGAATTTATGGTAAAAGCCATTGTTAGAGAAGGACTTTTTCCCATTCAACGCATCACCATCGAACAAAATCAGGGTGGACTGAATTTGCCCATGCGTTTACAAGAAACGCTACCCAATGGCGATCAATTATACGCGGTTAACTATACATACCCGGCAGACAGCTTAGAAATGGGCACCTTGGGCAACTTGTTTGGCGTAGCACCGGGACAATTTACCGTGAGAGTGGTTGATAGAGCGTTACAAAGCCACCGATTCCCCGAAGTTAAAATAGGTAACTTTCCGCAACAGTAGTAGACAGGAGTCCAAACTTTAGTTTGGCAGCGGAGTCCAAACTTTAGTTTGGCAGTACTAGAGTACTTAAAGAGTTTGGTAGTGCCAAGTTAAAACTGTCCTCCTGTTACTCGTCAATATTGTCATGTCTCACCCAGCGAGAAATAGTTTTCATTCGTGGCACTCGCAAAATATCGAACAAGCTTGTTTGTAGTAGGAGCAAAAGCGACTTAATCTGGTTTGTAGTAGGAGCAAAAGCGACTTAATCTGGTTTGTAGTAGGAGCAAAAGCGACTTAATCTCATTAAGACGATTACAAGCCTACTACAAACACATTCGTTTATCCCCGTCATTGGTTCTACTTGTGTTAGACTAGTAAATAATAACTGTGATAATAAAAGGAACAAAACAATGGTTTATGACAACATGATTCAACAATTACACGACAAATCTACACGAGGAAAGCCACTTTCCTTAAAAGAGCAATCTTTATTAGAACAATGGTATGCATTTCAAGATACGGCCGAAAACAATACCTTAGTCAATTCTTATGATGAAAATAGACTGAACACTTTACAAACTCAAGTGGATAATGCATTGAGTCAGTTGATGACAGTCACAAAACGAGTCCAAGAATTGACAGCCGAAAATAAGGTATTAAAACGTGAAATCATTGAATTACGTCGCCAACTGATTCAACAATCGACTCTGAGTCTCGCAAAATGACAATCATAGCTAATATTCGAGAACAAGTCCGACAACGTGCACTGATCAGGAGTCCAAACTTTAGTTTGGCAGCGGAGTCCAAACTTTAGTTTGGCAGGAGTCCAAACTATCGAAACCTCCAAGGTTTCTGATACATTGGATGTCTGTTTTTATAAAAACCAAGCCCTATCAATTCCACAACCTGGCCCACTTTATCGAAACTTCCAAGGTTTCTAATACATTGGATGTCTGTTTTTATAAAAACCAAGCCCTATCAATTCCACAACCTGGCCCACTTTATCGAAACCTCCAAGGTTTCTGATACATTGGAGGTCTGTTTTTATAAAAAACCAAGCCCTATCAATTCCACAACCTGGCCCACTTTATCGAAACCTCCAAGGTTTCTAATACATTGGATGTCTGTTTTTATAAAAACCAAGCCCTATCAATTCCACAACCTGGCCCACTTTATCGAAACTTCCAAGGTTTCTAATACATTGGAGGTCTGTTTTTACTCGATGATCACGTTTTTAGTTTGACAATAATAACTACAAGGATTGTATCTAATAAGGGATTTTAGAAACGAGCCTCAAATCACATCAGTCAACTTTTTCTTTGAATAAGCATTTGCTGATTGATTGAATAGCTTTCTTCGGAACGATTTTATTTCATTAATAACTACAAGGATTGTATCTAATAAGGGATTTTAGAAACGAGCCTCAAATCACATCAGTCAACTTTTTCTTTGAATAAGCATTTGCTGATTGATTGAATAGCTTTCTTCGGAACGATTTTATTTCATGCCAGAAATCGAATTTGTTCATTCTCTTTCATTAGCGAAGAAATCCTTTTTTATATACAATCCGTGTAAAAAAACGACGAGGCTTAGTATGATATAAAATACCGAGACTATCGAAAGTGCTATCGATTCGGATGCTGAACAAATTTTCCGTTGGCATTGCTGAAACAGATGTTTTGCTCGTTCTAAGACGCAACGGTAAGCCTCAAATTGTGTTGAACGCCTCACATATGACAGTCAAGGCGTTGGCGATTCAATTGAATGAAATAATTAAGGAGTTTGAACAGCAAACCAACTCGACTATTTTGACTTTTGATAAAATCAGACAATCAATAGGCAAAACTGATGACTCCTATCGACTGCCAACCTGTCAACTGACTTGCTTGCGGTTTTGAAATTATTCTATTATTATTAAAATCTATAGCAGAATTGACCATGCCTCGCGGCATTCCTAATTACGCCCTTTCGGGAATCATTAGGTTCATCTTTACCTTGAAAGTTTATAGAGTTTGTTGGCATTGGATGAGTCAACACCAAAACCACTGATAACTGATAACTGATAACTGATAAGCTATACGATGTCTAATTTCTTCTGGGCACCGCCATTTATGTGTGGTAAATTTGTGGCTAAACCATAAATTTGCTAAACTCTTTTTCTTGTTTGAAAGAATAATCTGTTGGCATTAGATGAATCAACACTGAGGCAATTGATAACTGATAACCTCTAGCCCCTTCGATGCGGGGAGCGCGGCAAGTCCCCGAACAAAGGAGATTTTGCAACTATGTTTTTAGTATAACTAATCACTGATAACTGATCACTGTTCACTGATCACTAATCACTGATAACTGATCACTGAACACTGATAACTGATCACTGAACACTGACAACGGATAACGGATACTATGTATAATTTTGCTGCTCTTCTTATGGGTGCTGCCATTGGCAGTGTGACGAGTTTATGGTTTCGCCAGAAATTTGCTGACACAATCGAGATGGCTAAAAAGCAGGGCACCATGTTTTTAACACTGTTCTCCATGTTGGGGATATTAGCAAAAGCAGATGGTGCTGTGACTAAGGCAGAAGTAGACATCGTAGATGATTACATGAAAAATGGGCTTGGGCTGGATCCTGATAACAGACAATTAGCGCATGCTATTTTTCAGGGCGCTAAAAATTCAAATGTGCCATTTGAAAAACATGCCCAGAAATTTTACTCTGCCCTTGAAGAAATCAAACAAGAAGAACTTCTAGGCGTGATTGAATTACTCCTACGAGTAGCCAGTGCCGGTGGTAAGTACTCCGCCAAAAAAGACAAAATGATTTTGTCTGTCGTCAGGATATTTCGTATAGACAGCGACATATACGATGAAATGAAGACACATCATTTTCCAAATTTCATAGATACTGAGAAGCATTATGCTATCTTGAAATGCGAGCCAACCGATTCCATAGCCAAAATCAAAGCAAGATATCGAAGACTGGCTGCGGATTATCATCCGGATAAAATTCAGTCAAAACAGTTGCCAGAGGAATTTATGAAATTTGCCAATCAAAAATTCCAACAAATTCAAGCTGCCTACGAAACGATAAAAAAAGAACGCGGTTTCTAAGAAAAACCTCCGATTCAGTCGTCCAAACTAACGTTTGGCAGTCGTCCGTTTGACAGTCGTCCAAACTAACGTTTGGCAGGAGGCGATAAATCGCCTACTACAAACGGCAAGGCCTCGTCAAAGTCTTTGTTAAGTTATTGGGGCCAGTTAAGAAATCCGATTTTTTAAAAATATCATGATTAACGATGATCAATTTAAGTTACGAGTACCGGAAAAGTTTCAGGCACGGAGTTTTGGTGAAGTGGACAATGATATTAAGGAAAAGGCCCGTTTGTAGTAGGCGATTTTCAAAACATTTCAATAAGCAGGCAGGAGTACAAGGCTTGCCTTGTACCACCCAGTTATTCTAACGGCCGGTTTTCCTCATTAATCGTGCCAGAAATCACCAACGATTTATCTCCACTCCCACCGGGGGCCTTGTTTTGGACCGATGAAGTGATAGTGATGGTAATGGTTGCCGAAGTTGCCGGCGGATATTCTAGACGTATCTGTTCATTTCCCTCTTTATCGGTTTCAGTGGTACGGGAAGGCGGATTACTCGATAAGGTAAACTGAATAGAGGAATTGCCTCGCCCACTACTATCGCCAAAGGTTAAATCTGTTGTTCCTCCCAATAGGCCATTATTGCTTGTGACTTGAAAGCGTGTGCCCGCCACCAAGGCATTGCCATAAATATCACCTATATTCTCAATAGTAAAAGTTTGACTGCCACCATTGGGAATCTTAAAAGAGGTAGGCGTTATTTGAATCAGCGCGGTACCAGCCGAAAATAATATCCGTCCACTGCGCCAAATGGTGGTATTTTTAAATTCACCCCCGGGGCCGTCAAATTGGTTATTGCCATTGTCAAACTGTCTATTGCCATTGACATCAATATATAATTCTCCTTCGTCAAAAGCGTTGTTGTCGTTGCCGTCGATATACGGTTCACTCAAATCCTTAAAAGTTTCGCCAGCATCAAAAAGTCCATTGCCATTTTTATCGACAAAACTTTCACTGCCTGTCGTAAAAGCAACGATAGTGACTAGCCCCGGATTACCGCATAACATTTCGGGGGTGGGATTGTTGACTTCAGCGTAATCGTCGCTACATTTATACCCCCGATTGCGAAGAGTAGGAACGCCGCCCAAATTGGGCGTGGTTGGGGCGGCCGATTGCAAAATCGCTGTCGCTTGCCCAAATTCAGTGGTGGTGGTAAACGCGCCACCACCGATACTTTGGCCGATGGTGCCACCTTCAGTGATAAAGCTGACAGAGGTGCCTTCTGGCACAATATTCCCAAAACGGTCACCGACATAAGCGGTAATTTGGTTCTGTAGTCCAAATGTCACGCCGCCGGCAATATTGTGAAATTCTACCGCTAAAGAAAGATGATCAGCATCAGGAACACTGCCGACAATGGTGACTCGTGCGACGGTGCTGATGGTGTTATTGACGGTGGCAATCACGTCGATATTGCCCGCGACGGCGCCGCTTTTTAGCGTGACACGGACAGAACCATCCAAGGTTGTGCCAATGGCGGTTTTTCCGCTTTTGCCTTCTGTAGAAAGGGTTTCGCCGCCACCTAAGGTGGTTTCGCCAAGGGCAAAATTCACCTCTGTGCCGTCGGCAACGAGGTTGCCCAAACTGTCTTTGACGATAAATTCAATGGTGGCAGTTTGAGTAACGCCGCTGCCAATAATGCCTATCACTTGAGGCTCTATTTTGCTGACTTCAATCGTGCCGGCGTTGCCCGGTTGCACAGTGAGGGTTATGCTGTCGGTAGCGGCACCCGCAGTGGCGGTGATGAAGGCTATGCCAGCTTGCGTGGTGGCACTAAAGGTAGCGGTGGCAGTGCCATTGGTGGTGAGCTCCGATTCGGTTATCGAACCGGCGCCCTCTACGGTAAAGTTGACACGAGTGCCATCTTCGACGAGATTACTTTGGGCATCTTTGACAACTGCCGTAATCGTGGCTTCGCCATTGAGTGATAATGGCTCTGTGCTAGTCGTGCTGAGTGTAAGCTGGCTAGGTTCGCTGGGGCTAAAGGTGAGCGTGGCTTGAACCGTTGGCGTTAGGGTATCGACTTGGGCTTCAATCGTGGCACGGCCAAGGATGTTGCTAGTAACGTTGACGATTGCTTGGCCTTTTTCATTGGTGCTAATACGAAAGTTATCTAATAAAGCTTGTCCGTTTATCACGCGAAAATCGACCGGTATTGCTGAAATACCGCCTCTTTGGGCATCGCTGACAGTGGCGGTTAGCGTGATGGGCGTGGTACCATTGGCAAAGCCATTGGCATCTGTGGGCGAGAGGCTGATATTGGCACCAAAGTATAACGGGATTTCTTGCACAGCGGTGTCGGCCCTAACAGTCACCATGACATTTTCGCCCGTCGTGTCTGACACGGTGGCTTTGACTTCACCTTCGGAGTTGCTGATGCCGGTGACTTTAATTTCACCTGGAGCGTTGCTGGTGTTGAGCGATACTCGTGCGCTACTGTCTCGGCCATCTGTTCTGGCGACAGAAAAAGCGACCGTCTGTCCTTGGATAGGAAAACCATTTTTATCGGTAATACGTGCGGTGAGAGTTGCCGATTGGTTAACGTTTAAAACAGAGGCCGTGCTGTTGACTTCAAGCTGGCGATTTTCGCCAAAGGCTGCTAGAAAGTTAACGGTAGCTTGATCGGTCAGTGTGCCGCTGCTGACATTCACTTCGGCCGTGCCGCCATTTTGTTCTATATCGGTAATGGTGACTTCGGCTATGCCGTCGGCACCGGTGGTGGCGGTGTTGGGTGTCAATGTTTCGTTATTGTCGCCAACAAAGTTAAATTTGACTTGTTGCTCAGCAATCGGTGCCTGATTGCCATCTTTTAATAAAGCGGTTAGGGTGGCCGTTTCGGCGGCATTGGTTGATTTGGGCAACAAGTTCAAAGTCGCGCCAAAATGGAGCTGTAACGTTTGAGTAATAGGCCCACTGGTTACCGTAATAACCGTATTTTTGTTATTGGTGACAGTAAAACGGGCTTGCCCATTGGTGTTGGTGGTTTTTGGGACATTGTGCAATACCGCGCCCCCAGAAGCCACGGCGTTGAAGGGGGTATGAGGTAACAAAATATCCTGTTGAAGTAAGTTATCAAGCACCGGGCCGCTCAGAGTGACGCTGTCAAAAAATTGGCTGAATTTATCAAGCACTTCTTCCAATTCCACTTTTCGGAGTATGGTGATTGTTATGGTGCTGGTGTCATTCGCGGGTAAAACCGCACTGGATGCTCTTAAAACGATTTCTCCAACGGGGGCTGCAAAAGTCACGCTGGCGGAATCCGCCTGCGCACCGCCCGCCTTTGCTGTTACGATAAAAGTTTCAGCGACTGTGCTGGTAACGGTGGTGCTGAAACGACCATTTTTTCCGGTGGTGCCGCTCAGTGCTTCAAAAAGGGCGAAGTCAGAGGTGCTGACTAAGTTAACTTGTACATCAGATAGCGGGGCGTTTTGAGCATTACGGACTATCACAGTGAGGATGATTTGATCACGTCCATTGGCGGGTTGGGAGTTGTTAGTGACAATTAAAGAGACGGTAGAGACTCTAGGATCAACGGTACTGTCCACAAAGGCGACTGTGACGGGTTGTGCTTGCACACCACCAGCGGTGGCGGTGACTTCAACGCTTTCGGCAACACTGTTGGTGACGGTGGTGGTGAAACGGCCATTTTCGCCAGTGGTACCGCTCAGCGCGTCAAAAAAAGCGGTATCAGAGCGACTAACTAAATTAATGGCTACATCTGAAACGGGGGCATTATTAGCATTACGGGCTATAACTGTGAGAGTGATAGCGGCCTCACCATCGGCGCGTTGGAAGTTGTTACTGACTAGCAGTTTGACTTCAGAGACTCTTGGATCAATCGTACTATCTATAAATGTGACTGTCACTGGTTCAGTTTGTACGCCGCCCGCGGTGGCCGTGACTTCAAAGCTTTCGGCAACACTGTTGGTGACGGTGGTGGTGAAGCGACCTTGTTCTGTGGTTGTGCCACTCAGCGCGTCAAAAAAAGCGGTATCAGAGCGACTAACTAAATTAATGGCGACCTCTGAAACGGGGGCATTATTAGCACCACGGGCTATCACGGTAAGAGTGATAGCGGCCTCACCATCGGCGCGTTGGAAGTTGTTACTGACTAGCAGTTTGACTTCAGAGACTCTCGGATCAATTGTACTATCTATAAATGTGACTGTCACCGGTTGCGTTTGTACGCCGCCCGCGGTGGCCGTGACTTCAAAGCTTTCGGCAACACTGTTGGTGACGGTGGTTGTGAAGCGACCTTGTTCTGTGGTTGTGCCACTCAGCGCTTTAATAAAGGCCGTATCTGAGGTGCTGAGTAAGCTGACTGGCACGTTTGCAAGCGGTGCGTTTGCGGCATCACGGGCTACCACGGTGAGCGTGATTTCGTCACGTCCATTGGCGGGTTGTAAGTTGTCACTGACACTCAAATTGGCCTTAGATATCCTTGGATCAACAAGCATTTCTCCAAATATAACGGTGGCTTGTGTTGTCAGTGTGCCACTACTCGCCTGAACGATGGCCGTACCACCCTCTTTGGCTAAATCCGTGATAGTCACTGTAGCTGTCCCATTTTCATGGGTAATAGCGGTGATAGGTGTTAAGGTTTTGTTATTGTTGCCTACAAAGCTAAATTGAATCTCTTGATCCGCTATGGGTGCCTGGTTGCTATCTTTGATTAAGGCTATCAGATTGGCTTCATCAAGCGCATTGATTGAGTCGGGTATTAAGCTTAAAGTGGCACCAAAATAAAGCTTGAGGGTTTGGGTGATAGTGCCGCTGGTGACGGTAACCGTCACCGTTTCGGCGAAGTTGTCAGTAACGGTAAACGTGGCTTGGCCGTTGCTATCGGTGATTGTTGGTACCTGGCCCAGTATCGCCGCGCCTGAAAGCTTCACGTTAAATGGCGCATTGGGTAGCGGTTCTCCACTCAATTCTTTGTGTATCTTCACGGTGACTGTGGTGCTGTCACTAACAGACAATAGTTGTTCTGAGGCACTTAACTCAATCTGATCGACGGGGGCAACAAAAGTGACACTGACGGGTTCTCCTCGTCGGCCGCCAGCAGTCGCGGTGACTTCAAAGGTTTCAGCCACGCTGCTGACAACGCCAGTGGTAAAACGACCATTTTCCTCGGTGACACCACTTGGCGTAAGAAACACTGCAAAATCGGAGGAACTAGCTAAGCTGACTTCCACGCCGGTAAGCGGTGCATTGGTTCTATCACGGGCGATGACAGTGAGGATAATTGCCGATTGAACATTGGCGCGTTGGAAGTTGTCAGTCACAAGCAAAGTCACTTTGGCAACTCTGTCATCGGTTATTTCAGTCATCACATCACTGTCTGAATCACCACTGCCACCGCCACCGCCAAGACATCCGGTGAGCAAGACTGACAGACAAATCAGTGTGAGTCGATGAGTTAAAGTACGAGGTAGCATGTTTTTTTATCTCCTTAATGTTCCAGGGGCGTTGCCCCTGGCTTTAATAATACTTACCGAAGGGGCTAATATAATTATTTATTCTTCTAGGGGCGTTTTCTATAGATGTTCAGAAAAATAATTTCAAAAAAGCCAATAGTGAATAAATAGACGTCCAAGATAAATCTTGGACTCCGGGCGATTTAGACGTCCAAGATAAATCTTGGACTCCGGGCGAAATCTAGGGCTATTCACTTTGAAAATAATTATCTGAAAATCTATAGCCAGGGGCAACGCCCCTGGCTTTGGGCGAGATTAATTATTTTTAGGTTACTTGACAGAAACTTGTGCTGGCAGTTGTACGGTGAAAGTGGTGCCTTCGCCCTGGGTGCTGCAAACGGAAATTTTGCCGCCCATCGCCTTGCAAAAATGTTCACTGATGGCTAAGCCTAAACCGGTGCCACCAAATTCACGGGTACTGGAATTGTCGGCTTGGGTAAAGGCTTCAAAAACCATGTTCAATTTTTCTAAAGGAATGCCCATGCCGGTATCAGCTATTTTAAAAAATAGCCAATCTGATAATTCTTCTTTGCCTTCCTTTTCCAAAGGAGGGGATTGAGTTTCGCTCGTTTTCAAACGGGGAAGCTCCATTTCGTGCTTTTCCAAGTGTGTGTGTTCCGTTTCTCCCTTTGGCAAAGGCTGCTGTTCCGTTTTCCCTTCCCCCCCGTCTACAGGACTCAATTCAGTCGGGGGGATTTTTTGGCGGCGGCGGGTAATGGTAAAAGTAATCGTGCCTTGGTTGGTGAATTTGACCGCGTTATTTAATATGTTGAACAGAACTTGTCTGACTTTGTGATAGTCCGCATACAGCGTTCCTAATTGGTTACCAGATTCGACTTTAAGGCGGTTGCCTTTGATTTTCACTATCGGTTGGATAGTCGTCACAACTTCTTTTATTAAATCGGTGACAGCAAATTCAGTCAGATTGAGTTCTAATTTGTCGGCTTCTATCTTGGAGATGTCTAAAATATTGCTGATAATGTCTAACAATTGCCTACCCGCCATTTGAACCTTATCTAGGTCCGGTATGAGTTCTTCACAGCCTGAATCTAAGGCTTCTTCTTGAATCATATCGCTATAACCCAGAATGGCATTTAACGGGGTGCGTAATTCATGGCTCATCTTTGCCAAGAAAGTGGCCTTGGCACGGTTGGCAGCTTCGGCCATTTTGCGGGCATGTTCGGCAATGGATAACATGTACGAGGTTTGTCGATTGGCCTCTTTAAGTTCTAGGTACAGTTGTAAATTCTCCAGTGCGGTGGCACACTGGTTTGCCATGATGTGAATGATGTCTTGATCGGCCTTTGAGAGGTGCTGGGCACTCTCTAGGTAAACAAAACCCACGGGGTTTTTATGTACCTCAAGTGGAATCATGAGCGCACCGGGCGGCAATTGTTCGTTGGACTGTTTTCCCAGTATGTTGTCTAAACATGTTTTTGTGATCGCCTCTACTTCTGGGTTTTCGTCCACTTTAGCAAAGCGACCGGTGCCTGATTGAACCGCTATTTTGTTATTGTTAGCGGTTATCACGAGGCCGTTGTTGACGGTGGATATAAGGCTGTTTTCGCCCAGATTGCATAGGCCGATGATTTGGGTAAGTACCCCGTTGAAAAATTGGTTGATGGATTGGGGATGGTACAATTCTGGCGCGGCATCGAGAATTTTTCTCAGTCCCTTTCGGTTGGCATCGAGAATACTCAGATCGCGGTAGGATTTTAACGCGGCACGCATGGAGGTATAGAGTTTCTGTGCCGTCAATTCTGTCTTGTCCTTGTAGTCGTCAATATCGTAGCGTTCAATGACTTCTTTTTCGGGGGCCATCCCCGGTTGGCCGGTGCGGATAATAAGCCTGATAAGGGAATATTTGAGTTCATTGCGAATGAAATCGACCAGGCGCAGTCCGGCATCATCGGTTTCCATGACGACATCAATTAAGGCTACCGCCATATTCGGCTCAGCGGCCAAAATTTCCCGCGCCTCAATACCTGACACGGCCTGAAATATCTGTAAAGTTTTGCCAGCAAATTTAAACTTTTGAAGGCTCAAACTGGTCATGGAGTGGACATCGGGTTCGTCATCGACAATGAGTACTTTCCAAGGGGGAAGTTTGAGCTTTGGTTTTTTTATATCAGCGCCGCCGCTCTCTTTTTTCTTTCGGACTAATTTCATCTGTTGTACTATGCTTTTATAGCTTTTATAAATTGGTAATTGGTGATTGATAATTTGACGGTGTTTGTAGTAGGCGATTCATCGCCTTTCCGTTTGTAGTGTTTGTAGTAGGCGATTCATCGCCTTTCCGTTTGTAGTGTTTGTAGTAGGCGATTATCACTGACGCAAATTATGGGCCATATCGCATAATGACTCAAGCAATTTCAACTCATGGCCCTATTGATACCTCTTTTAATCTGGCCGTCAATTGTGGGCCTTGTTGCATAATGGCTCAAGCAATTTCAACTCATGGCCCTATTGATACCTCTTTTAATCTGGCCGTCAATTGTGGGCCTTGTTGCATAATGGCTCAAGCAATTTCAACTCATGGCCCTATTGATACCTCTTTTAATCTGGCCGTCAATTGTGGGCCTTGTTGCATAATGGCTCAAGCAATTTCAACTCATGGCCCTATTGAGACTTCTTTTAATCTGGCCGTCAATTGTGGGCCTTGTTGCATAATGGCTCAAGCAATTTCAACTCATGGCCCTATTGAGACTTCTTTTAATCTGGCCGTCAATTGTGGGCCTTGTTGCATAATGACTCAAGCAATTTCAACTCATGGCCTTATTGAGACCTCTTTTAATTGTAGTTAGTTGACGGCGTTTTCCCGGCGTTCTTGACATTCAACTCCTTCGGGGTTGGGGCCCCTATTAATGATTAATGATTAATTGTTAATTCCCCCTTCGGGTTGGCGCTATTTATTATTTATTTTTTCATCAGCTATCAAGGCAATTGGATAATCAATCTGAAACACAACTCCTTTGCCAAGGGTACTTTCGGCAGTGATTGTACCTTGCAATTGGGTTGTAATAATATTGTAGCAAATATACATCCCCAATCCACTACCGCCATGAGCGCGGTGGGTGGTAAAAAACGGCTCAAAAATTTTGCCCAAGTTTTCTTGGGCAATACCTTTGCCGGTATCGGAGTATTCTATGTGCAAATGATCTCCATCAAGTTGCACGTTGAGGTTGATGCTACCAGCATTTTGCCCTTCATCAAAACCGTGTATCAGGCTGTTCATTAGCAAATTGGTGAGGATTTGTTCCAATGCGCCTGGCAGACTCACTACTTTTAACTCATTGGGGCAATCCACTTGAATTTCAATGTGAGTATTTTTGAAGCGATTATGCAAGGTAGTAATCGTATCGTTAATCACTTCATGGACCTGAAATGATCTCACTTCATCAGAAGTTTGATCAACCGCTGTGCGTTTAAAGCTACTGACCAAATGAGCAGCGCGTTTTATATTGGATAAAGTGAGATTGGCCCCTTCATCAATATTTTTGATGGCGGAAAGCAATTCATCCTCCTCCACTTCTTCTTGTTCCATTAAGTGATTGATTTTTTGAGCTTCTAGTTGCAATAGGGAGGCACTGCCTACAACAACACCCAGCGGCGTATTCAGTTCATGGGCAAAACCCGCCACCAAGCGTCCAAGGGAGGCCATTTTTTCGCTTTGCACCAGCTCTTGACGGGTTTGTTTTAAATCCGCTACATTTTTTGTCAGTTCTTGATGAGTTTGGGTCAATTCTTCTATTTTGACATTCAAACTTTTCGTCAAATTTCGAATGCTGAGATGGGTGGTGAGACGTGCTAAGACTTCTTCGTGTTGTATGGGCTTGGTGACGTAGTCTACGCCGCCCATTTCAAAGCCTTTCACTTTATCTTCGGTATTATCCAAAGCGGTCATAAAAATCACAGGAATCTCTTTGGTTGTGTCATCCGCTTTTAACCGAAGGCAGGTTTCAAAACCGTCTATGCCTGGCATCATGACATCTAATAAGATAATGTCAGGCTTAGCAAACTGGGCCCGTTTGTGCCCCATTTCGCCATTTTTAGCTGTAATGATTTTCAAACCAGATTCTTCCAGATAATCAACCACGACCCCTAAATTGGTTGGATTGTCGTCAATAATGAGGACAATATAACCCTTGAAACTCGTAGCGATAGTTGGGGTTGCTGTAACGGCCATCATTCATTTCCCTCCATCAAGGATTCAATCAAAGCCAATATTTTTTCGTCATCAAAGGTTTGCGCTAATTCTTGCAGTTTGCGGCTAAAGGGCCGGTATTTTTCATCTAACGCTTCCAGTTGCCGGGCCTGTTCCCGAATGTCTCGCATACTGCCTAGCATCGCTAACTCATATAAGGCTTCTAATTCCGCTAGGGGTGGCGGCACAAGGGGCGCTGATTCTGGAACATAAGTGTCATGCGGTTGAGCAACCGTTTCATAAACCCATTCCAATTTAAGGCGATTGACCAGTATGTTAAATAACTTGTCTTCTTCTACCGGCTTTGGCAGAAAGACATCGCACCCAATGACCCGGCTTTTTTCTTGATCCGCCTCAAAGACACTCGCGGAGGTTGCAATAATCAGTGTCTCCTGAAATTCGGGCATTTGCCGTAGCCTTTGTACCGCTTCAAAGCCGGTCATAATGGGCATCACCAGATCCATCAAGATGACAGCCGGCCTCTGTTCTTGGGCTTTCGATATCGCTTCTTGACCATCGCCGGCCTCAAGCATCTCAAACCCGAGCCACTCAAGCATGTTAACGAGGATAACTCGATTTTCAGGTTTATCATCCACCACCAGAATCTTGCGCCGTTCTCCTTTATAACCGCTGATGCTTTGTGTGCTTTCTGACCCGTCTTGCGTTTTGATCTCAACCAGCGGCAATGCGATCTCGAACCCAAAAGTACTGCCTTTTCCGACTTCGCTTTCAACGTTTATTTCGCCGCCCATGATTTCGACCAATTGCCGGCTAATGGCTAAACCTAAGCCCGTCCCTTCTACCCGCCGCTGGGTGTCGCCTACCTGTTCAAAAGGTAAGAATATCTTGTTCAATTGCGTCGGTGTCATGCCAACACCACTATCTTCAACTTCAAAGCGAAAAATCCCTTCTTCGGACTGAACGCCCTCGTTTTGTAACGGGCTGGCGGTGATTTCTAATGCGGGGGATATTTTCCTGATTCTAAGCGTCACTCGGCCTTTATCGGTGAATTTGACCGCATTACCCAACAGGTTGATTAAGACTTGCCGCAACCGTTTTTCATCCGCTTTGATGCCCGGCGGTAAATCACCTACTGCTTCATAAGTGAAATAAACATCTTTCTGTTCGGCTCGCATACGGATAATGCCGGTAATGCCCTCTATAAAGCTGTGAAAATGAATCGCGCTGGGGTAAAGTTCTAACTTGCGGGCCTCAATTTTGGAGAGATCAAGAATATCGTTGATCAGAGTCAATAGATGGTTACCGCTTTGGTAGATGGTATTTAAACCACTCAGTTGGGTGGTATCAAGGTTTCGTCCTCGTTTAAGAATTTGGGCATAGCCCAAGATGCCATTGAGGGGAGTCCGCAATTCATGGCTCATATTGGACAGAAACTCGCTCTTCGCTTGGCTCGCGACGTTGGCCGCTTCCTCAGCGCTTTTCCGCACCACCACTTCTTCTTCCAGTTCATCGGTACGTTGTGCCAGTTCATGGGTACGTTTTGCGACTTTGTTTTCTAAATTGTTGTATAACAAAGCGTTTTCAATCGAAATCGCGAGTTGCGAGGATAACATATTCAACACCTGCAACCTCTGCGCTGTGAAAGCCCCTTCGGTCAAGCGATTTTCTAAATATAAGATGCCAGTCAGTTTGCCCTGATTTACCAGCGGCAAGCATAACACGGATTTGGGACGCTGTTTGACAATGTAGGTATCTTGGGTAAAACGCCCATCTTGAGTCGCATCGGCCAAAACCACCTCTTCTTGAGTACGCGCTACATAATGAATAATGTTTTCAGAAACCAGAGAACTCTCTTCAACCGCTAGAGATTGCAACACGGTGATATCCTGCTTATTAATAGAGCCTTCGGCTTGGATAAACCATTCATCCTCTTGAGGCAGTAGCAAACAGCCTCGATCGGCCCCAGCATTTTCAATCACAATCTGCATCAACTTCTCTAACAGCTTGCTTAAGACAATCTCCCCAGACAGCGTTTGAGAGGCTTTTATGACACTCTCTAAATCTAACAGTGTGGAAAGATTTTTCTGAATATAACTCGAACCACTCATAACCGTTGCCATCGGGGTAAATGTCGCCGTTGTTGGCATCATTTGGGAGAGTTTCTGGGCTAAAAATTGAGGATATCGTTCTTCTAAATCCTTCACCTTAGCGATAGCTCCCCATTGTTGATAGCAATAGTGCGCTTCACGCAGGTAGGTTTGGGCGAACGTTTCCATGCCGCGCCCCAAATAAAATTCTGCGGCTAATTCGTAAGCGAGTGCTTCTTCATGGAGATATTCATTTTTCTTTGCACCAGCAATCGCTTTTTCGTACAATTCAGCAGCTTGCCAGTTTTGCCCTAAAACACGCGCTTTTTCGGCTTCTACCAAATCGTACTTATGCTGAAAGTTATTATGACCTTGCTCACTCCAAAGTCGCAATTTTTCTTCATAAGTTTCAAGCGTTTTATTGCCTTCCTGTTCTCCGCTGGCATTCTCGGAGGTGATTTTCAATAGTGCGAGCGCACCATAAAAAGGCGGCTGGGTGACTGGCAATAAACCGCCAATAGCGGCCTCATACTGTTCGGCTTCCTTAGCAAAAGCGGCGCTCTCATGGAAACGAGCATTGAAATAGGATAACATTGCTTTGGCTGCATAGACTGCAAAGAGATTGAGATTATTTTTAGTCTTCTGCATTTCTGGAATCATTTTGCTTTCGTCCATGAAATCGCCTTGAAGTCGCGTAGCACTCTCGCCTTGACTCATCAGACATTGAGTAGCCTGTGCCCATATACTGCCATAAGTCAGGGAGAATGAGAATCGGGTGCTGGCAACCCAGTCGAGATAAGGCCGTTGCTTTTCTTGAGTACTGGCAAGGGGTTCTCCAACCAAAAGAAGATTGGTAACGTAATTGACGGCAACGTAAGTGCCGTATTCGATGTCACCGGTTTCTTTGCCGACTTGGACGACGTGTGGAAATTCGTTGATGGAAAGTCGCTCATGCTCACACCAGTGGCGGATAAATGAATTGAATTGATGGAGAACCGTTGTTTCAACTTCACAAGGCTTGAATTTTTCCATGACTTCTATCGCCAGACGACCAAAGCGATAGCCGAGTCCGATATCGGTCCGGCTCCAGCAAAGAGCGCAACCATACCAGACATAGCCGAATGGGGCTTTGCTACAGTTGCCATGTTTGGCACTGAGATTCACCATCGTATAGATAAGCGGCATCAAGAGCGGGGACTGAGTAACTAAGGCGCAAGAAATAATACTCACTAGAATGGACATGGCGGCCAATCTATCGGGGTTCGTCATTTCTGGAAGATCGCGCCTATGTTCGATGTCGATGATTTCAGGAGGATTTTCCACTAACGGAATAGTGAGAATTTTCAAGGCTTCCAAACCCGTTGTCAGGGTTTTTTCCATTCGGTTTTGAAGCGTGAAATTATAGCACATTAAGGAATATATCCTTGCTTTGTCGAGAGTGCTTTGCGCTTGAGGCAGAGCAACATTGCAGAGTTCCTCAGCTTTTTGATAAGAAGCGGTTAAATAGGAGGATTCGATGAGTCCGCAAGTCAGGTGAAGTGCTAAGGAGTAATGTTCTTCCCACCCTTTTTCTGGTAGCAGAGAAAGCCCAGTTTGGAAGTACAGTACGGCAGCGGAGCCAGCCATAGCAGAAATGGCTTTGTCACCGGCGATCAGATTTAAGCCAGCGACTTCTATTTTCTCGTGGTCATCTTTAAGAAATTCAGTAGCAATATTAAAGTGGTCGGTTATTTCAAAAATCCTCTTTTGGAGAATATCCTTGGTAATCTCCTGAAAGAGCAATCGTCCGATTTGTAAATGCGTTTCCCTTTTTTTGTCATCTTCGATGAGGGAGTAGGCTGCTTGCTGGACGCGATCATGTTGGAATTGAAAATGCGTGTTATCCTCACCTTTTCCCAAGTTTTCCCGTTGTTTATAATTTTCATCCAGCGGTTCAAGCAAGCCTTCTTTTATAGCTTGCCACAGATGAGCTAAGGTGTCAGCTTGGGTGTATTGAGAGATGATGGACAAGGTTTGCAAATCGAACCGATTACCAATACAAGCGGCTAATTTCAAAGTTTCTTGTGTTTCGGCAGACAAATCGTTTATCTTGTCCGCCATTAATTCCACTACATTGTCAGTCAGACCAAGGGTGGAAATTTTGGAAACCTCCCATTGCCATTTTTGTTCCTTGAGCTCAAATACCAATAATTCTTTTTGATACAAGGACTTCAGAAATTCGTGGGTAAAAAAGGCATTGCCTTGAGTCTTTTCATAGACTAAGTGAGTCAACGTTTGGGCAGAAGCCGGTTCAGACATTAAAGCCTCTGCAATCAAGGTGTGAACATCATCAACCGACAAATTTTGTAACTGAACGGTGTTGACGGTGGTAGCGGATTTTTGCAAGTCTTCCAACATCATCAGCAAGGGATGGGTGGCATCGACTTCATTGTCTCGATAGGCACCGATGATTAAAAAATACTGACTATCCGTATCAGTCATCAAGGTTTTTAACAAATTCAAAGAGGCCAAATCGGCCCATTGCAAGTCGTCTATAAACAACACGAGCGGATGTTCTTTTTGGCAGATAGCATGAAAAAAGTTTTGAAAAACCAGATTAAAAC
>Ga0190343_1000104_pt1 | contig 34601 bp, 29 predicted proteins | sample 48721312_MG_FD_161664 | JGI IMG/M metagenome (GOLD analysis project Ga0190343, IMG submission 161664) | Hydrothermal vent microbial mat bacterial communities from Southern Trench, Guaymas Basin, Mexico - 4872-13-1-2_MG | ecosystem: Environmental > Aquatic > Marine > Hydrothermal vents >... | reverse complement strand
TACAAACTTAGGCGCTAAAGCACCTACTACAAACTTAGGCGCTAAAGCACCTACTACAAACTTAGGCGCTAAAGCACCTACTACAAACTTAGGCGCTAAAGCACCTACTACAAACGCAAGGCGCTAAAACGCCTACTACAAACGCACGCAAAAATGCGCTACTACAAACTGCTACAAAAAGCGGGGTGGGTGATTGATCGTAGAACTCGTCACACCATTCTTAAAAAAAAGAGTAAAACGGTGCCAGTACCTATACATAGTAAAGATTTACCGATTGGCACACTTAAGAGTATTGAACGCATTACTGGGGTAAAACTCATAATGAAGAGATTACAAGCTTTATACCCGGCACGGATTTGGCTCGAAGACGGTGTCTATTATGTACAATTTCTTGATCTTGATAATGGCTTTACTTTTGGATAAAACTTAACTCATGCCAAGGTAATGGCTGCTGATGTTCTCAATGCGTTATTAGCTTCCTCATTAGCGCATCAAGAACCCATTCCACTTCCCCAAAAAGCACAAGGTGAAGATATTTACCTGATTGCACCTACGGCAGAAGTACAAGCGGCCCTATTATTGCACTTCGCAAGCACACATTTGCCCCAAGAACAAGTGGCAAAAGCAATGGTTAGCACTTGGCAAACCAACCAAAAGATTGAACCAAGCCAAACTAATCCGACTTTATCTCAATTACAAAAAGCCGCACACGCTTTAGGTCAAGAGTTGGTGATTGAATTTAGGGGTTGAGCGACAGACAATACAACGCCTCGTCTCAGCCACCTAGAAAGCCCAGCCTCACAACCTTGCAAACTTCGTCCAACCGTTTGTAGTGGGACGTATGTCGTTTGTCGTAGACGATTCATCGCCTTAATCCTGTTAAGTTTGTAGTATGTAGTAGGCTTGTAATCGCCCTAATCACAAACCCCACAACCCTACCCTTCCCAAAAAACCGTGTCAGGATAGGGCCAAGATGACGATGAAACAGGTTAACGATTACGGTTATAAGTGATTGATTTAAAATACCTGCATTAATTTGTCCACCGACTCCAACAGCTAAAAATCCACCTACGGCAAACTCACCGCCGTACTGGTTGAAGCCGTCAAAGAACAGCAGCAACTCATCTACCAAAAATCGACTACCATTACCGAACAGCAAGACAAAATGACTTCGCTTGAAGCCATGATGCCACGCCTAAATCAGCAAATGGCCGAAAGGAATAAGCGGATGGCAACGATAAAAGCCTCGGCACCTTGATAATCCTTCCCGTAACGCAGCCAATCCTCAAACCGGGTGCGTTACGCTTTTTCAGAGTTTTGCAAATTTCCAGAAACAGATTAAGTAGTGAAATAACATGAAACGATTATATTTAGACGTTTGTACTTATTGTCGTCCTTTTGATGATCAGAATTTTCTGCGGATCAGATCAGAAACAGATGCGTTTTACTTGATCACACAACATATTAAAAAAGGGCAGTATCAAGCGGTTGTTTCTCCTGTGCATTTCAAGGAAGTGAATGCAATAACTTCGTTAAAGAAACGAGTTGAAATACAAGCCTTGTTAAACCAAGGTAACACTAAAATCCCCTACGACGCTGACAAGGCACGTCAAAGAGCCGACGAACTTCACGCGCTCAAATTTGGCGTTGCAGATGCGGCTCATCTGGCTTATGCAGAACAAATAGCTGACGTTTTTATCACTTGTGATGATAAACTATTAAAAAGATGCAAAAAAACCTCATTGTCTCTAGTGGCTATGAACCCCATTGAATTTATCGTCTCGGAGGACTTACAATGACAGAAACTCTATTGATGACAGAAGAACAACTGATCAGTCAAGCGGTTGAGGCTTTAATTGACAAATTAGGTCTCCTCGAAGCCACTCGTTTTTTAGCTTTAAAGTCTGAGGATAAATATGACTCGGTTAAATGGCATCGAGAATGGCAAGCGCAATTGGAGAAAGAGGCTTTTTTTGATGAGGTTTTCAAGTAATTTTATAGCTTCGTTCGCTTTTACAGTTTTGTAGTAGGCGATTTATCGCCTGAATTGGGAAGGAAGTTTGTAGTAGGCTTGCAAACGCCTTAACCGGGAAGTTTGTAGTAGGCGCGTGTTAGGTAAATCAAGCACTTACTCTGAGAATAGTTAACCTATTTCATCACAACCCTGGCCCACTCCTGAAAGGTTTTTTTTTAGAAAGGGGTAAGGATTATGGGGTTTGTGGATTTACTAAAAAAGCACCCATCGTTTTCGTTTGTAGTAAGCTATTTATCACCTTAATTCCAAAAACCCCAAAAACCCTTACCCCTTTCCAAAAACTCCTTTCAATAGAGGGCCAGGGCACCGGTGAAACAACTCAACAATTGAAATTGTTTGTAGTGTTTGTAGTAGGTGATTTATCGCCTAAATTGGGAAAAGAACCAACACCCATTAAAATCGTATTCGTTTGTAGATTTATAGTAGGCGATTTATCGCCTTAACGCCAAAAACCTAAAAACCCGTCCCCCTTCCCAAAAAACCTTGTCCTGATAGGGCCAGGGTGCCGGTGAAACAACTCAACTATTACCACTTAGGCGCTAAACAAATACTACAAACTTAGGCGCTAAAGCACCTACTACAAACTTAGGCGCTAAACAAATACTACAAACTTAGGCGCTGAAGCGCCTACTAAACTGCAACAACAAAATGAAACAATGGCCCTAAAAATAGAGGCACTTAGAGCGTCGCCAAAATAGGCCCCATTTGATTGAGTGCCCTGACACGTACTTAAGCTTTGAGCCTTGAGATTGAACTCAAGGCTCACGCCGACGGCTACAAATCCATCGCCTACGGCAAACTCACCGCCTCAATTGTCTGAATCCGAATTAACAGAATTAAAGAATTATCGGCAGCTAATTCACGTTTGAATTAAGTAGCAATGATGTATCGGGACAAAATTGCACCGGCAACGTGCGAAATTGTAATGGGATAGCCAAAAAAAAGCCCCTTGGTTGTGAAGCTTTGGCCACAAATATAATGGCGTATTTCAGCAAAGAGACTATTAAAGTCATTGCCTTTTCAAATACCTAAAAAAATAGTAGGAGACTTCCTACAATTAGAATGATCTCCATGTCAAATGTAGAAAAAACATGATCACAATAAACAACAAAGTGCTATACTATACACTCTAAAATTAATCAGTGGGCCAAGACTTGTCTAAGCCTTGCCCACCAACGCCACAAACCACCTACACACTTAAAACAGGTGATTCAATGAGTGACAATACTTTAGTCCGTTTCAACTTTGACGGCATCACATTTGACCTTCGCAATGGACACTTTGCCAAAAGTAATCTGTCCGATATGCGGGAAACATTCGTAAACGCTGGCTGGTACAACAGTGCTGGCTTTATGTTTGCCCAAAGCAATAGTCTTGCTGTCCGTCCAAATCTCAAAACCAAAACATCATCACTCGAAGCACAGGACATTATATCACTTTTCAATGTCTCTGTGGAAATTTTGTTAAGTCGTGATGGCCTTATCGTTGCCACCCCGTCTGTGGAGGTGTGCAATGATTAGCCAACGCAAAACCATCACAAGTGCCAACCTCATACCCTGCCAACTAACTAACCTTCCCCACTGGGTTTGCTGGCGTTATGTCGAGCGGAAAAATAAAAGTGGTGATGTGAAAATCACAAAGCCCCCTATTAATGCACGAACGGGGAAACCCGCTAAGTCGAATGACCCATCAACCTATAGCGATTTTCAAACCGCACTGAATTATGCACTAACCGCGCCGGACAGTGTATCAGGAATCGGTTTTGTGTTCACAGAGGGAGACGGGCTTGTTGGGATTGACATTGACCATTGTCTCAAACATACCCCCGAAGGAATAGTTTTCTCGCCAGAAAGTCTTGAAATATTGAAGTATTTCAATGACTCCTATTGTGAAATCTCACCAAGCAACGAAGGAATCCGAATCTTTTGTTATGGCGAATTGCCACCAAGCAAAAAGATTAAGGTCAAACTCGCAACGGCCGAATACCCGAACCAAGGCATTGAGTGGTATGACTGGACATCACCACGCTTTCTGACAACCACGGGCAATATCCTTGACGGTGCGAGTAAGGATATTGTGGCATTGTGTGACGCTTTGGTTTGGTTGCATCAAAAGTATTTTACAAAACCAGAACAGCAAAATGCGGTTGTCAAGTCTTTTAAACCCACTGCAAACAAATTTCAGTCGGGTCCTTTCAGCAATGACGATATTTTAAATCTTTGCCACAAAGCGCGCAACTCGGGAAAATTTGAGGCACTTTGGAATGGTGGCGGTGATAACGATTTCTCGCGTGGTGACTTGGCTTTGTGTGGGATTCTGGCTTTCTATACCCACAGTGAAATGGGCGGCGGTGACTATCAACTTGACAGTCTTTTTAGGCAGTCGGGGCGAATGCGGGATAAATGGGATGAAAGGCATTATGCCGATGGGCGTACTTATGGACAGGGCACAATCAAAGTCACCACAATGGGGTTGACAAAAACTTTTGAATCAAGAGGTATTGTATCCACCGGTGCAATAGATGGCCCGCCACCATTACCACGCATAATTGCACAGCTTGCGGGTGAAGTGGAAGAGCCAAACAACAATTTTGTAGCAAAGCCAAATTTTCCCTTCACCGATTTGGGCAATTCCGAGCGTCTCGTACATTTATATGGTGATCGTATTCGGTATTGTAATCAAAACAACGCATGGTATGTCTGGAGTGGTTGCCAATGGGAATGTGAGCACAAAATGCGCGTGACAAAACTTGCACATAGCACGGTTCGCAGCATTCTCAATGAGGCCACTGATGTTCGGCTCACCAAAGCTGAAGCAAAACTCATTACAAAACATGCGTTTAACAGCGAAAATGCTACGCGCATGAAAGCTATGGTTGAGCAAGCACGCCCGATGGTTAGCATTCTCCAAGATGAATTGGACGCGCACCCAATGCTATTAAATGTGGCTAACGGCATTGTGGATTTAAAAACGGGGCAATTATTGCCACACGATCCTAACTTGTTGCTTTCTCAAATGGCTAATGTCACTTTTGACTCGAATGCTAAAAGCCCCAAATGGGATGCCTTCGTTGACTGGTGTTTTAAAGGTGACCAAGAGTTAATTAATTTTGTGCAAAAAGCAGCGGGTTACTCAATGGCGGGTGAAATTTACGCACAGAGTTTTTACATTTTGTATGGTGATTCGGATAACGGAAAGTCAACTTTTATGGACACTATCCGGTTTCTCTTGGGTGATTATGGTGATGAGGCCCCTGACTCGTTATTGATAAAACAGAAGCATGGCTCGCATCCCACTGAAATTGCGGGTTTGAAGGGAAAGCGGCTGATCACGTCAAGTGAATTTGAGAAAAACACGCCCCTTAATGTTAAACGGGTTAAGCAATTGACAAACCAAACAATCAAGGGGCGGTTTATGGGTGGTGACTTCTTTACTTTTATCCAACAACACACGATTTGGGTTGACACAAACCACAAGCCCGTTATCAAAGACAACAACAACGGGATTTGGAAACGGGTAAAACTTATCCCGTTTTTAAATAAGATTCCCAAAAGCAAGATGATTGGGGGCCTCACGGCGAAATTTTTAGCCGAAGAGTCGTCTGGAATTCTGAACTGGCTTATCGAAGGATGTCTCCATTATCGACGTGAGGGCCTTGATGAAACTTCCGTTATGGCAGAAGCCAAGCGGGATTATCAAAGCGAGCAAGACGTAATTGGTGCGTTCCTTAATGATTGTTGTGTGACTGACAATCCTAACGACGTTGTTATTACTTCCGCTTTATTTAAAACATACCAAGCTTGGTGTGCAGAAAATAATGAACGGGCGTTATCGAACAATGTTTTTGGTAGGGAAATCAAAGCACGCGGCTTTGAAGCAACACGAACAGAAAAGGCACGCAAGTATAAAGGGATATCTTTAAGAATGACAGCAAATGACGGCAATGTCAGTAGTAATGACAAACAAAATTTGCCTGAACATCGTTTTAACACGCCAGTCTTCACCCAAAATGACAGAAAAAATGACAGCAATGACAGCACGTCCAATAGATCCAAAGAAAATTTGCCTCATGATGAAAACCTCACGGACTTGCTGTCATGTGCTGTCATTCCCACTAATCATGCGGATGACGCTGTTGTGAATAATGACAGTTCAAAAAAACTGACCAACGGCAAAGAAATCATCACCGAAAGCGACGGGGCGTTTTTTACCAAGGCAATAGACCGTCACTGCAAGTCAAACGGTGCCTTCTACGACCGCAAAGCCCTTGAAATTCGCAAGGATTACAGGGGCTTATACATCGAATCCCCCGCAGCGGCTAATCGGTGGCTCAGCGACTTGACTGGCGAGCCTTACCCGTCAGTCGCCCCCTCACTCACCGCATCGCCAAATGCCACAAAAGTGGAAGCGTGGTATGCCCAGAAATTTGGAAAGGGTGGGAACGGCTACGCAACTCGCAGCATGTTAAAAAACTCGCTGGGGTTTGATGATGAAGATATTGAGGCCCTGATTGCTCAGGAGATTGTCAAGGCGTGCGACAATCCCGAATATTTATTGCTGGCGTGACGAAAAAAATCGTAACCCATTGATTTTAAGCATCAAAACTAGATTGCTTTTAATAAAATCAATGGTTTATAAAAAAAGCCCCTCGATTCTATAACCTTGGGGCTTTTTTTTAATGACATAATAGGTTCACCCACAATACTGTCATATTGCCTTGGAAGAACTCAAGCCAACCCGCATGTTGTATTTGGCTGTGCCTGAAGGAAACGTACAATTCTTTTTTACAACGTCCATTGGCTCAAAGAGTTATTCAACAGAATCAACTTAAGTTCATCGTTTATGAGCCATACGCAGAGGAGATCGTCAAATGGACAAACTAGAGAAATATCGCACTTTTATTAAACAATTGATTACGGAACATGCAGAACTTTGTCCCTCAACAGATAGATGTCCAATTGATTTTTGATACCGAACATGATCATTACCAGCTAGTCGATGTCGGCTGGCAAAATCAAAAACGGATTCATAGCTGGATCGATCATCTCGATATCATCGAAGGCAAAATTTGGATTCAGCACAACGGCACCGAAGATGACATTGCATACCAATTGGTTACTAAAGGTGTACCAAAAGAAGATATTGTGTTAGGGTTTCAGGCCCCCAATTACCGTCAATATACTGATTTTGCAGTCAATTAGCATAAGCTGCCCTCCAAGACAACGCCCAAAATGCCGATACCCAACAAATTGGCTTAATCGCCAGCCCGAATTGCTATACTGAACGTACTTCAAATCCGTGAAAATGATCCCTACATATTTTCATTTTTAATTTTCATTAGTATATCCACCGATGCCAACGGCTACAAATCCATCGCCTACGGCAAACTCACCGCCTCAATTGTCTGAATCAGAATTAACAGAATTCAAGAAGGCTTTATAGGGTTTATTCTGTTAATTCTAAAATTCTGTGAATTCTGATTAAATTTTGGCTTTAAAGGGTTTATTCTGTTAATTCTAAAATTCTGTGAATTCTGATTAAATTCGGATTCAGACAATAAGACAACACAATCCATCTAATATGGCAGCCCCAAAACCCTTCCCCTTCCCAAAAACGTCTTTCAATAGAGGGCCAGGGCACCGGTGAAACAACTCAACAATTCAAATTGTTTGTAGTAGGCGATTTATCGCCTGAAATGTGAAAAGAACTAAATGCTCGTGTATAATTTATTGTTTGTAGTTTGTAGTAGGCGATTTATCGCCTTAATTCCAGAAACCCAAAAACCCTTCCCCCTTACCAAAAAAACCTACTACAAACTTAGGCGCTAAAGCACCTACTACAAACTTAGGCGCTAAAGCGCCTACTACAAACTTAGGCGCTAAAGCACCTACTACAAACTTAGGCGCTAAAGCACCTAGTACAAACATAGGCGCTAAAGCACCTACTACAAAGCGCCTACTGATACCAACCAATCGGCCGCTCAACCTAAATAAAAAGCTTAGTCAAAATGAGAATAGAATCTATCCGTCTGAAAAATTTTCGCATGTTTCGTGATGTGACTATTAATCAATTACCGAACTGTTGTTTCTTTGTAGGTGCTAATGGCACTGGCAAAACCAGTTTATTTGATTTGTTTGGATTTTTACGCGATGCGTTAACCTATAACGTCAAACAAGCACTGGCAAAACGGGGAGGTTTTTCTGAAGTGGTCAGTCGAGGCACATCGGAGCCAATTGAATTGGAACTTCAATTACAGGACTTAGAAACCACTTAGTTTGTAGTAGGCGATTTATCGCCTGAAATGTGAAAAGAACTAGCACCCATATAAATTGTTTGTAGTAGGCGATTTATCGCCCTAACAGGGAAAAGAACTACTTCATTAAGAATTTTCAGAGGAGTTTTTTGGCTTTAAAGGGTTTCTTCTGTTAATTCTAAAATTCTGTTAATTCTGATTAAATTAGAATTTTCAGAATTTAAGAATTTTCAGAATAGCTTTTTGGCTTTAAAGGTTTTCTTCTGTTAATTCTAAAATTCTGTTAATTCTGATTCAGACAATAAGAAAGCAACAAATCCATCGCCTACGGCAAACTCACCGCCGTACTGGTTGAAGCAATTAAGGCGATTACAAGCCTACTACAAACGGTCGTAGATGATTTCTGGTTTTTTCCCAATTAAGGCGATAAATCGCCTACTACAAACGACACAACACGTCCCAATTAAGGCGATTGCAAGCTTAGACGTAGTTACACTAGCAAGCCCCAACGGGGCGACATTAATAAAGCCTGGGGCAACGCCCCAGGAAAGCCCCAACGGGGCGACATTAATAAAGCCTGGGGCAAAGCCCCAGGAAAGCCCCAACAGGGCGACATTAATAAAGCCAGGGGCAACGCCCCTGGATTATCTATCTGAACGTTGAGCAAATTGAAAGCACTTTTGGGCCGGTTTAAACCATTGAGCCAATCCATCTTGCAAGGCAATTGCCGCTTCTTGAGGTGTTTTCTGGCCCATGATCACAGCCGCGGTGCTGTTCTGCATCAATGCCTTGCCGTTTGGTGAACTATCCATCAACTTTGGAAAGGCCCAACGCACGTCCGTTTCACGCCCCTCATTCAGCGCAAGGAAGGCCCTCGCGTGTTTATTACGGATAGCCGGTGCTTTTTTATGCATAGGAAAAAAGCCGGGGAACTCATTGCTCAATAATTCACCTGTTTCAGGTTTGGTGAGCCATTCCAACAATAGCTTCGCTTCTTTCTTATGCTTTGAGGCCGCATTCAGTCCAATCCCAAAATCTGGGTGATAGGTGACATATTCAGGTTGTCCCTTCGGTGCTGGCATCGCCAAAATACCCCATTCAAAGTCTGGCCTTCCTTGTTTAAAACCGGAAATGTTCAATGAGTGGCCCATAAACATAGCCGCTTTACCTTGCAAAAACAACTGCTTGCTTTGCCCAAAGCTGATTGTTTCTGGATTGTCCGGTAAGAAGGGCGCGAGATCAGCGACCGCTTGAAACGCAGCGACAACGTGTTTATCGTCAAAGCAACGTTCACCTGACTCGTACTTCTGCCTTCCTTCACGTCCACCAATAAAGTTGGGAGCCAAGTTCATAAAGATAAGATCAGAGGTTACCCAACCCGTCTTGATCCCATTTGCAAACGGGATATACCCAGCCTTTTTTATGGCAAGCGCGGTGGTTAGTAACGCCTCCCACGTTGTGGGAACGGCCAAGTTCAGTTTTTTGAAGAGATCAAGATTGTAGTATATCCCGTGAGAGACGGCTTGGAATGGTACCGCATACGGCTCGCCATTCTCAGATATCCAAGGTTGACGCGCTGGTAGATCAAAGTTTTCCTTCAAACCAGGCAAATTCCCCAGTGGTTCCAAATAACCGGCTTCAAACAACGGTTGAGAACGCGAAAATGATCTCAAATAGAACACATCGGGCGCGATACCCTTTTCTAGTTGAAATTCTAGCATTGGGGTGTACCATTTTACCGCGACTGGCTGGAATTTGACGCTAATATTGGGATGTTCCGCGGCGAAGACAGCAAAAACGCGGTTAATTTTGTCTACCCTCGCTGTTCGCCAAGCCCCGAAGATCAAAGTGACTTTCTCGTCAGAGGTTTTTGGATCGGTCATGTTTTGAGAGGCGATTTGGGACGAAGTTGAACGGGATTGAACCGGGGATAAGCGTATTTCGCCATAGACATAAGCCATTGATATGAAAGCTATTAAAAACACGATGGGATAACCCACTCGCCCCGTCAAGACAATACGTTTCAACACGATATCATTGTCCTTAACTGTCTCACGTTGAGCAATCACCACCAACAAAAGTTGGAAGATAATTAACCCATAAATGACATAGAAGGCATGATCAAGTGCCACCGCGTAACTAATATTGTCAGGTAAAGCACTTGCTAGACTTAAATGGAAAAAAACCACCGCCATCAAGGTGCCGCTGATAGCCATCACGGCATTTTCATCAAAAGGTAAAAACATGATCAAATATGAGATACCCACCAAAAACAACAGAGGTAGTAAGTTCTTGGTGATAAAACCCAGTGTATCCCTTTTGATCTTAATGATGGCATTAAAGCGTGAATACTTCATATGGGAATCGGTTCTAAACAAATTGGGATTACCCAAAGTGGATTCGTTGTCCATAATGTTCTGAAACAAATTCGCACGCTTGATTTTCCAATCGCTAATAGCGCTAAAGACATTATTGCGTTCCAATTTAGCCATAATACCTTGTTTGGTGGTTTCACCAATACCCACAAAGTCAACAACATAAATGAGGTTATTGCGGGTTAATTTGGTATGGCGAAATTGAACCGCCAATATTTGTTTATCAAACGGGTAATCTTTGAAATGAAATTGACCCTTAAAATCCGCTTTAACCCGATAAGCCTTATAACTCAGTTCTTGCCCAAGATCAACAATGGCGTTACCCAATGTTGCAGTTTCCTCAACAATGGCTTTGTCCGATTTCAGTTTTTGGAAGGAATCGACCGAATTGATAAATTCAATGTCGCTGGCATCAACCCCTTTTTGAGAGCGAAACCACAGGTAAAAATCCAGATGGTAGGTGGCATTTTTGACCTCAATATCAGTGACGGAATTGAAATCTATGCCGGTGTAGACAATATGGGTTTTGTGCATATATTGTCCCGCAATAGTCACAATGCGTCCGGCTGCTAATTCTTTTTCAAGATGAGCAACCTGTTGGATATCCGCCACCGGCTGAAATTGTGTCAAAGCCGAGATAAACTGTTGATTTTTAAACACGCCAATGGCTAAGGGTTTAACCGCGTTGCCATGCTTATCAAAGTAAAACTGCCCGTTGATGCCTTTAAAGGCCTTTTTCATGCTAGTCCGTTTGGCTAAGTAATCCCGAAGTTTTTGGCGTTCTTCAACCCGATTTTCTGGCTTGCCTTGAATATTGGTCTGTTTAATCGCTTCAAGAGCCACCATCGCGGCCTCAAAAGCGGTTGCCACTGCCCAACTAGGATCATCACCATATCTTTTCATAAACAGACTTCGGGCTTGTTGTAGGCGTTCACCTGCTACATCAAAAATCAGGGGCGCAGCCGCATAAATACCATCCGAAAAATAACCGGGTTGTACTTGTTCTTCGGGATATTCATTAAAAAGTGTCGCGAAGTTTTTTTGACCCAGCGCATCACCACCAAGGATGGGATATTGTAAACCCTTGCGTCTTATGGAAACGATAAACTTTTTCGCGTCATTAGCCTGCAATGCGAGAAAAATCAAACCGGGGTTTTCCCGTAAGAAGGCTTTGGCAATAGCCCCAATCTGCTGATCCGCGTTGTTCGCTTTGGCATTAACAATCCATTTATTTTGGATCGTTCCCCTCAAACCTCGAAAGGGGTTTTCAAAACCCTTCACCAAGGAGCGAGAATAATCATTTTGGTCATCATAGACGATGGTGACTCGGTCGTGTTTCATGACCCGTTTGGCATAATTAGCCAAAAACGTACCCTGGGTGCCATTGTTCGGGACGACTCTAAAATACCAGTCATTCCCTTCCGTTACACTGTCTGCCGTACATGAAGGGGTAATGGCGGGAATTTTTGCGTTTTGATATACTTTTCCCCCGGCAACACAGGCGTTACTAAAATAATGCCCAAGTACCACGAGGGCCTTATTTTGCGCCGCAATTTCCGAGGCTATTTTTTGGGCCACTTCAGGATCGCCTTTATCATCAAACTCAAGCAATTTGACCTGTTTGCCATTGATGCCACCGGCCCTGTTAACGCGATCAATATAGAGGCGGACGGCATTAACCATGGCTTGTCCCTTGGCTTGATACTCGCCACTCGTCGTACTGACAACGGCGATATAAAGCGGCCGTTCCAAGGCGGCTTTGAAGGCGATAACAAGGGCTAATGCCAATATCGCCAGAGCGAATACAACGAACCAAGCGTTGCGTTTTGCGTTTAGTTTCATAAAAGTTTACCATTGTTTGTAGTTTGTAGTTTGTAGTTTGTAGTTTGTAGTTTGTAGTAGGCGATTTATCGCCCTAACTGGGAAAAGAGCTCGCACCCATCGTTTATAATAAGCTATTTATCACCTTAAATCCAGAAATCCCAAAACCCTTCCCCCTTCAAAAAAATACCCTTTCAGTCGTTTGTAGTTTGTAGTAGGCGATTTATCGCCTGAAATGTGAAAAGAACTCGCACCCATATAAATTTTCGTTTGTAGTTTGTAGCAAGCTATTTATCGCCTTAAATCCAGAAACCCAAAAACCCTTCGCCCTTTCCAACAAAACCCTTTCACTAGAGGGCCAGGGTGCCGGTGAAAAAGGTTAACGATTTGCATTGTTTGTAGTAGGCGATTTATCGCCTGAACTGGGAAAAAAACTCAAAACGCACCCATTGTTTTCGTTTGTAGTAGGCGATTTCTCGCCCTAACTTGTAAAAGAACTATTTATTTTGATTGAAACGAATTATAACGGATGAAAGGGGATAATAATAATTAACAATTAATGATTAATGATTAATTATACTTTGCATCGTCACAAATTGCGCTTTTGTCAGTTTTTTGATATGAGAAATCTTATTGAATAGCTCAATTTATCGCTAGGTGAAACATGACAAAAAAGCTCAGTTTATGACAGTGTTTAGTATATCCATTAATCATTAATCATTAATCATTAGGAAGGGTGCCGGGATTTCAATCGTATTGATCGAAAAAAATGTCATAAATAACGGTTTCAGCCGGCACTTTTTGCATTTCAACTTTTAGGTGGCTTTCCTCTTGTGTTGGCTTTTCGCATTGTTCAAACTGCCATTTTTCCGCTAACGGGTTAATGCTACTATCAAGAAACAGCCTATCTGTTTTAATATAGACTTGTCCTGGCTTACCACCTCCGACAAAAACACTGTCATTGATTTCAGCACCCTGTTGTTCGGCAATGTCTAGCAGCCTTCTTGTTTCATTAATGAAAGCGTTTTCCATCACGCTGTCGCTGGAAATATTGGCTACATTGCTAATCGCCACACGATCCGCTTGAATCAACAGCAGGATATCGCCACTGGCACCACCTCCTTCTGTGCCACTGACAATGACAGCTTCATCCGTTAAAGAAAAACTATGACGAACTTGAACATTGACATCGCCACCTTTGCCTTGGCTAAAAGTCGTCGTCGCAACGGCACTTTGTTTTGAGAGGAAGAAATTATCAGCAACCAGAAACAACGAGCCACTTTGTCCACCAGTGAAAGAAGTACTGATAATTCTAGCCGTATCCGTCAGCGAAACGGTTTTGGCCTCAATTTTCACTTGACCACTCTTTCCCGTCCCTTCATAATAAACATCAGAATAGGCCCCGGTATTAATGGTCGCATCACCGGCCATTTGGAAATCATCCGTTATTGTTATCATAATCTGTCCGGCCGGGGAATCAGTCCCACGAGTGGTGGCATTGATAGTGGTATCGTCTTGCATTTGAAAGACATCCGCTGACACAAGAATATGGCCCCCTGGCCCACCTTGACCACTGGTGTTGCTGCCAATACTGGCGTTATCGTTCATTATCAACTGCTTAGCTTCAATGGTGATAACACCACCAGTGCCACCTTGGTTAAGGAGATATCGCCGGCAACGAGAGAAAAGGTTTGGTTATCAAGAACACGCAGTTCACTGTCTTGCAGGGTTATCGGCGCGAAGTTTGGTTCAAGAAAACCAAAGGCGGCCGGCGGTGCAACGGTTAACAGACTCTTTTCTGGTTGAGCCGCACTAAATTGTCCGCCATCGTCAAGGCGTAAATAGTCGGCGGTACTCAGATAAAAAGCGCCTTGGACATCCAACTGTGCGTGTTTACCAAACATCACGCCGGCCGGATTGAGAAAATAGAAATCGGCATTGGGAATGGTAGAACGTAGTAAGCCATTTATGTGTGAAGAGGTTCCGCCGGTAACACGACTGATAATATTATTAACCGTATTCGGCCCAGAAAAGGTGGCACTTTCACCTTGTTGAAGTCCAAATTGACCAAAACTGTGAAACAAATTACCACCGTGTTGTTCTCCAAGTTCGGCCCCTATCGCAAAATAAGGGCCTTGCAATGGGCCGCTACGACGGCCTAAGGTGCCATCTAGCACAATGTCGGCACTGGCGTATGTAGAAAACATAAATAGGTTAATAAGAACAATTAATGATAATTGGATTTTCATTGTGTTATCCTAAAAATGCGGATTAAGGGTTGAATTAATTATTATGAAATCAAGGATTTATAAAAACTTCTGATTGAGAAGTTATAGAAAAAATCTAACGCACGCAAGTGACGCAAAAGGTGCAAGCATATTTGGATGTCTCTTGCGTCAAAGCGCGTCAAAGCGCGTTTTCCACTTCAGTTGAATTTATAAGATTCAATTTAACCCTTAATCCGCATGTCTAATAAATGCCCTTTGAATTGGGGGCCATTAACAAAACTAAGACTTATCATTTCAAAACATGGCCCACATTTTAACCATCAAGCGTTAGACTGAGCTTCGCCATTCTTTCACTGTCATTTCTGAGAAATAAAGATTGGACGGGCGAAAAATTTAATAAAGCCCCAAAGGGGCGACATTAATAAAGCCACAATGCCACACAGTTTGCGGAATTAGAAACAAATAATCCCCCCCGCCTTTGGTAAAGCCGTCGTCTAATAGCTGAAGTGCCCTAAAGGGCACTGAAGACTCAATGCCATATCGTGTGCTTATGAAAAAATCCTGAATTTACCAGTCCCCTTTAGGGGACTTTAGCACCGCCCCTGGCAAGCCCCAAAGGGGCGACATTAATAAAGCCAGTGTACCTACCTGGCAAGCCCCAAAGGGGCGACATTAATAAAGCCAGTGTACCTACCTGGCAAGCCCCAAAGGGGCGACATTAATAAAGCCAGGGGCAACGCCCCAGGCAAGCCCTAAAGGGGCGTATTAACCACAAGAAATACATACACTTTAAGTCGTTGTATTTGTGAGCAACTTAGGGCCAGACTTTAATTTGAATGTTTCCAAATGAGTTTATGGCCCCCAAATCGTATGATTCAAATAACCACAAGAAATACACACACTTTAAGTCGTTGTATTTGTGAGCAACTTAGGGCCAGACTTTAATTTGAATGTTTCCAAATGAGTTTATGGCCCCCAAATCGCATGACTCAAATAACCACAGTAGATGTACACATTTTAAGTCGTTTATTTCTGAGATTAGTTGTACTTTTATTAGTAGAGAATGTGTTAAAAAAGTCTCATTGAGTGATGAATTATGGATAAATACATTGGAAATTGAACGATTTCTTGTCATTCTTGTCATTCGTTAATAATCATGTCATATTAAATACAATAAATGAACGAAATGAATTAAGTTAAGGAAAATCAAATTATGCCACATTCATCACAACAAATCGTGTTCAACGTAGATGATTTACTCACGACGTTGGAACCACTGATTCGACGCATTATTCGAGAAGAACTGGCGGATTTTGCTCACTTAAACACTTTTTATCTTGAACCAAACACACCACTTTACAACGATATGCAGGATATTGAAAAGCGGGCTTTACTCGGCAAAGTGAAATTATATTCATAAGAAGAGGTGTGGGATGAGTAATTATACTGCTGTCTATGAAGAACGATTTACTCAAAATCTGCGCAGTTATACTTCCATACGGCAGCGTATTAAACGTCGTATTGAGCGCATTTTATGCGATCCTTATGCGAATACGGAATTATTAGGTGATGCGAGTGGTAAATTAGATTTACGCGGTTGTCGTAGTGCGAGAATTGATAAAAACTTCCGAGTAATATTCGTTATTTGTGAAGAATGTCGAGAAATTTTAGACAGAGTGATTACTGCTTTTGTGAGAATTTATCAGATAAAACCGTCGTATTTCTAACTGTTGGCCCACATGATACCGCTTATGCTATGAAATAACTGGCATACTGTCTCAATGAATATACGACTGCTTAATATACGACTACTTTTTGGGTGGCTGGCGGTTATCTGAATGAGGAATTATCGTCATATTTTTCATATTTTGCCCTCGTAGAACAACTGCTGCACTGCTATCATCTTGTGTCAGAATTTCATCAAGCACCGTGATAGTTGAGACCTCTTCTAACAAATCACCTTGTTTTACTTGTGTGCCTTCTTCCCCTTGAGTCAGGCTTAAAAATTGAGCAGGTATCTTGCCTTTTGAGACTTCTACCAATATCGACAGTTCTTTCATTAAGAAAAAACCCGAAATGACAACGTGGTGGGTAGAGCGAGAGCAAAACCCACCCTACGTTGGTATTCTAAGCCAGTTGTTCCAGTTTTGTTAACCACTCATCGAAATGTGGATTTTCGGCACGTATTTTAGTCAAACCAATTTCCATAGCGACTAGGGGCCCCACCGTCGGTTTAAATTTCGCATAATCTGGAAAAATGGCCTGAATTCTTTTAGAAGGAGCCTGGTTTTCATTGATGTCCTCCGGTGAGAGAAATTGAGAGCGCACGGCGACAAGTTGTTGGATTTCATTTTCTCTTTCTGGATAAGCCACAACAAATTGGGTTGGTTCAGTAAACAGTAAGGCCTCAAACTCATGTTGTTGAATATAAGGAATAAAACGAATATCTCCAATATCTAGTCGAAAATGTTGCTCCAAAATGTCTATGCGTCTTTTAGAACCCGTTTGTCTTCGGCTTTCATCATAGCCCGGAAAATCATTAGGTAGCGCATAAAAGTCAATCATTGTCGTGAAACGAGCTTCTTGATGTTTGTCCTGTTTGAGCCAATGTCGTAAATCATTTTTGAGTTTGAGGTAGCTGGTGATACCACCCTTATGCACTTTACCCCGTTTACGCCCCGTTTTAACTAAGCACGCATCAATATTGAGACGCGACAATTCGGGTTTAAGCATTTCATTCACAAAAGTTTGTTCAGTGGAACCTTCCACTAAAAAATGTAAACGTATCATTGGGATGGATGTCCTCCCGTCACATTTTTTTCCCACATCTCACTCAAACTATATTCTTCTAACCACTCGCGCAGTGATGCCGGTTCAAGACGCTTGAAAGAAGAAACGCCTTGTTGTTGTTCGACAACAATCACCTGTTCTGGCTCAAAATAGTCAAGAAAGGTACTCGATTGAGTTGCCAACATCATTTGTGTTTGTGTCGAAACCCGGTGGATAAGGGAAGCAATAATATTAATCGCGTAAGGATGAAGGCCTAATTCGGGTTCATCTAGCACAATCAGCGTGGGTAAATCCGATTCTGGTTGTAACAATAACGTGATTAATACCATTGTGCGTAATGTGCCATCTGACAGTTGATGCGCTCGAAACTCATAGTCGCTATTCCGATCGCGCCAACGCAGTTGAATATAGTTAGGGTTTATTTCTGGCTTGAGGACAAAATCCTTAAAAAAGGGCGCAATCAAGCGAACCGTTTTAACAATGCGCTCATAATAAGGGCGTTTGATATCGCGTAACTTGTAAAGAATGGCCGCTAAATTACTGCCATCACTCATCAAGGTATGATGATTTTCAATATCACAATTCGCACGTAACCGCGCTGTCTCAGAGGTATCATGAAAATGAAATACCTGAGAATTTTCTAGCTGAGTCCTCACAGCGGTTGTCATTAAATCATGTTGGTATTCGGCCGAATTGAGAAGACTTTCCTTATGGGCCGTTCCTAAGTTTTGTTTAGGTGTCGATTTTCCCTCTTCAAAACGGGTTACGGACTCATCAGCAAATATCAAACTATCCCCAGCGGTAGCCGTCAGCCGCATACCATAGCTTATCAAATTTTCGCTCGTGTTGACATAAATAGACACACCCATTTCATGGGTAACAGAGGCACCATAATGCAATAAGCTATTCGCACCACCGGCTTTACCAATATAGAGTTGTAAACTATTATTTTGAAGCGATTTTAACAGCCGAAAAACTTCAATCAGGTTTGACTTGCCGGCCCCATTGGCACCTATCAAGACATTAATAGGTTTTAACTCAAGTTTTATGTCGCGCAGTGACCTAAATCCAAATATCTCTAATTTTTCCAACATGGTTTTTTATAAACAGACTTTGTGAGCTTTACTTAAAGAAATCCGATTTTTTTGAAAAATCGGATTTCTAAACTGACTTAAAGAAATCCGATTTTTTTGAAAAATAGGATTTCTGATTTCTATTTCAATCTTGGCAGGACTCCAAATTGTCGTTTGGTTTGATAAGTTATTTTATAACTCTTTATTCATTTTTCATTTTTCATTTTTCATTTTTCATTCGCATTTATGCACACGCAGTTGTTGTATTTGTGAGCGAAAGGGGGCCATACTTTAATTTTAAAACATTCAAAAGCGTTTATGGCCCCCAAATCAAATGAGCCACTACGTTAGACGCACACAGTTTACTTTAATTCGTTTATTTCTGAGATGAGTTGTACTTTTATTACTTAGGGCCATACTTTAATTTGAATCTTATAAATTCTTGTAAGTGGAAAACGCGCTTTGACCCTTTGACGCAAGAGACATCAACATAAGCTTGCACATGCAAGCGTCACTTGCGTGCGTTATTTTCAAAAACTTTATAGGTAAATTGCGCGAATAAGCAAATTGACTTTGAGTTGGTTAATACTTAGTACAGCATCGTTTTTAATCCTTTATTATATACAATCCTTGTAATTGCTTTTACGCTTTTACACAAGAGACATCCAAATATGCTTGCGCCTTTTGCGTCACTTGCGTGTCTATATCTTGTCAATCAGAAGTTTTTAGTCATAAGAATTTTATCAAATCTCACTCCTTCTTGTCATCTCTTCGCGTAAGTTTTGGACATCAAGTATTGATAATTGACTAATCTCGGAGATATCTGAGTCACTCAGCATTGTAGCACGCCTCAAAACCCGGCGTGCGGTTTCGATATGAGCGAGGTGTTTTTCCTCTCTCACTCTGTCTTTTTCCAGGCGTTCGTCCATCATTTTCGTGTGAAGTTCAGGGGAGGTGTCTTCTGTTTTGAGACGCTCAAAAAGCGTCTTGATTTCTGGTGTCTGGAATTGGTGTAAATACACCCATCCCTTCAAGGTTTCGTGAATGGCCTGCACCCATTCTTTGCGTTCTGCTGGCATTCTGGTGTCTGCCTCAGGATCCTTGGTAAAAATATAAAACAACCGATGTTTGAGAGGAAAAAATTTATCATCAACGATTTCATTGTCATCGAGCTTTTTTACCTCGGTATCGTGGACAAGGATGTTGCAGCCGGGGACTGGTGAAAGTCGGTTGGTGAAGAAAACCAGCGTATATACCGTTTTCGGGAAATGGTAGTCTTGTGAACTCTTGATGGTTTCCGTAATCGCTATCAGATGATAGTAGTAGAACCGCTCAAAGTTCTGAGAGTAGTTCACCTGCTGCGCTTCGACGACAAGACGGTTCTTTTCATCTTCGGCAAACAAGTCAAACTTGACTTTCACGTTTCCTACAGGCTTGTGAAATTCTTTTTCGATTTCTACTTCCTCGATTTTGAGGTTTACGCCTGTGAAGGCTTTTACCATTCTTTTGAAAACATCCACACTACTGAACCCTTCTTGAAAAGCCGGTCTGCTTTCCAAAGAATGGACAGCGATTTTTTCACGTTCAAACGATTCACTCATGATGAATCTCCTAGTTAATAATAAAATATATTTACTTAACGAAATCCGATTTGGGGGAAAAATCGGATTTCTAAACTCAAATAAATGGCCGTTGAATTGGGTGCCATTAACCAAACCAAGACTTATCATTTCAAAACCTGGCCCACATTTTAACCGTCAAGCGTTAGGCTGAGCCTCGCCATTCTTTCAGTGTCATTTCTTATAAATCAAGATTGGACGGGCGAAAAATTTAATAAAGCCCCAAAGGGGCGACATTAATAAAGCCAGTGTACCTACCTGGCAAGCCCCAAAGGGGCGACATTAATAAAGCCAGTGTACCTACCTGGAGACAAAAGCCCCGTTGAATTGGGGGCCATTAACCAAACCAAGATTTATCATTTCAAAACATGGCCCACATTTTAACCGTCAAGCGTTAGACTGAGCTTCGCCATTTGACTTAAACAAATCCGATTTTTTTGAAAAATAGGATTTCTAAACATGGCCCAAGATTCCTCAAAATGTCTCTTGCGACTGCACTACTCGAAAATCTACGTACTAACAGACACACTTTGCAATGGTGTTTTAGGAGACATCATACTAAAAGGACGCACTTCTTTAAGTAAGTCTTCGGCGAGTTTTGTTTGGGTACAAATTAAATCATACCGAACTTGCAAGTTCATCCAAAATTGTGCTTCCATTCCAAAAAAATGCCCTAATCTTAAAGCTATATCGGCGTTTATATCTTGTTGACTTAGCACAATTCCAGTTATTTTTGGCAAAGGAATATTCGTATCTTCGGCTAATTGTTCTTGGCTAATTTCCATTGGTTTTAAAAACTCTTCCAAAAGAATTTCACCAGGATGAATGGGAGCAAAATTTCGTGCGTTCATTTTATTGTCCTAGTGGTAATCTACAATTTCAACATCAAAAGCATCACTATCATACCAGACAAAGCATATTCGCCACTGTTTATTGATGCGAATGCTGTATTGCCCAAGACGATCTCCGCTTAATGCTTCAAGACGATTTGAAGGGGGTATTCTCAAAGATTCAAGCTCCGTGGCGGCCTGTACCATTTCTAATTTACGGGCTGCTATACGTTGCACATCATGCGGCAAGCGACGGGAAAATTGTCCATTAAATAACTGATCTGTTTCTTTACACTTGAATGTTTTAATCATTACTTATGATATTTCTTGTGTGATTCAATGATAATAAAAACTAAACTTTGTAAATGAATAGACTTGTCCGTCAATACATTTTTATATATAACAAAACCTTATTTTCTGACCAATGGCACTGGCGATAAGTGGATGTTGTCTGGCTAAGTTGTCGTTAATCCATTTACTTAAAGAAATCCGATTTTTTTTGAAAAATCGGATTTCTAAACTTAAAAAATATTAGAAATCGCGGCATGTCTAAGAAATGCCCGTTGAATTGGGGGCCATTAACCAAACCAAGACTTATCAAACTTAATCATAATTTTCAGAATTTAAGAATTAACAGAATAAGACAAAATATGCTGGACGCGCCTACGTCTCAATTCTATTCTACCCGAAACGTCGTCACATTCAATTCCCCGTCATCAAGATGATTCATAGGGTCTTCAATACTCGCCGGCATTCGTAGCAGATAGAGCTGATAGTCGCCGCGAGGCCAGTTGTTGTCTATGGGTTTATCAATCACCGTATTTTTTATGCCTTTCCAGAGTGGTAGATATTTCCAGTCGAAGAGTTCAAATTGGTTGAGTTCAGTGAGAATGAAAAAACGTCCATCAGGATAGGCGATGCCCACGTAGTAACGGGCACAACGGTTTGGTGGTAAACGATATAGTTGAAACTCGACTTTGAGTTGTTCTCCGTTGTGATAGACAGGTTGAGAAACGCGTAACGTATCGCCATTGCGAAAAGCCAGTTGGGCCGGTGTTAGGGCTGGATAACTGTCACCGTCTGGTAAAAGCGCCATATCTCTTTGTATAGAGACAATTTCAGGAATGGGCGTATGACAAGTTAAACTCCGATAGCCAATGGCTTCGATCGTCAATTCATATAAGCCACTAGGACAATTATGAATAAGACGGTAGTTACCGTCTTCAAAACTGATTGAAGTATCGTTATCATTACAGTTAGTGTAAACGATTGCACCTTCGAGAGGCTTGCCAGAACGCACATCGGTGACAATACCTTGCACTTGTCCAGGCTCCAACGCAATTCCTCGCGATACCTGTAATTGATATTGGATATTAAGCCGGCAATTCTCCGACTCAGGTGCAGTGTCACTCACTTTCACATAGTAAATACCGTCTGATGGTGGTGACCATTTCAAGAACTCCTTTTTACCTTTAAACAACTTATTCACTTCTTTTATCAAAGTGATACCATCAGATTCATAGAGTTCAAATGCCACGTCTATATGGCTACCCACCGGGTTAATCGTAATCTCATAGCTATTTTTGCTGCGAGCATAAAACTTAAACCAGTCTTCATCTTCCCGACTGTGCAACGTGTGTTGTTGACGTTTGTTGTCGTCAATCACAATGATATTGGCCTGTTCAACGCTATCATCAGGCTCAAAGATATCTGAAAAAGCGACCACCTGTTGATGAGTTAACATCAACAGGATGAGCGCAACGGGCCAAAACCCAGCAAAATTCACTTTTTTCATAAGCTACTCCACAGAAACAGTTGACACGGTTAACGTTTGGGGTTCAGGTGGTAATGTGAGCGGTGTTCCTACGGGTAGGCGTACCAAATAAAATTGGTATTCGCCTCGTGAAATATCGCTATTCACCACCATATCTATCGCTATATCACCGCTATTTTCCTGCCAAGCAGGAATAGCGACGCTGTTATCAAAAGGCATAAATTCGTTTAAGCCTTTGATGATAAAAATGTGACCATCGGGCAAACCGACCGCCAAATAGTGTGTGTAGTCCTCTAGGGGTAGCGGCGGTAGTTTGACTTGCACTTGCTCACCATCACCATACACGGGCTGAGACGGTACCAAATAATTGGGTTTTCGTTGATGAATATAAGTCGTGTTATGGGGGTAAATACGCCGCTTGTTATCCCGCGCATAGATGGCAATTTTATAGCTGTCTTCGTCTAGAAAACCATCATAGCTCGCTTGATAGCGTCCGGGCATACTTAGCACTGGCTCCATTGGTATTTCAACGGTTCCACAAAGATTATTCAACGGCGTTATCACCGCCCAAACCTTAACTTTCTCAGGTGTGGTAACCGTTGTATCAGCCCAGAATGTGGCCGTCGTTTCTCCATTAAGAAATTGTTCCGATGAAATCTGGCTGACAAGTGGCGTATCCGCACTCGCCCTGATAATACCTATGCCAATGGTATATTTTTCCGCAATCAGGCCATCGCGGTTGCCATTTAAATTATATCCACCATCACCATTATCATCTAATTGTGCGGTTTCTTCTCCGGTTTCGTCTTGGGCATAAACAAAGGCCGTTAACACATCCGCACCCTGAAGTATCTTTTGCCAAAATAAATTGGAAAAAGAAAGCGTTAAAAGTTTGTTATCGACGCATCTTTCATTCATTCGCCCACGACTGCTTATCACGATGCGTTGTTGACCTGAAGGTGGCTTGAGTGCCGGTAACAGGTTTCCACCGTGTTGCCCTTCATAAATCACGGTGACCAATCCGGGAATCGTGCTTTGTAGCCTATCCAGTGCCTCATCTAATTCGGTAAACCGCAAGCTTTCCGTTTCGTTAAGTACGAGACCATTTTCCCGATCTATTCCCACCAGATAGACGACAATATCCCGTGTCTCATCCTGCGCCCAACGATTAAGGGCATCGTTGACATTAAACAAGTCGACGGTTTTGATAGTTGCATCAACGCTAGGCACCGGTACGTTGCTTAGGTAATAAATCTCTTCGTCCCGATAACCTTGATACTTGAGTGCTTCATAAGCATACCGCGTATTTTCAGCCATTTCTCGGTACGCGGGATTGGTTGACGGGCCGCCTACCACAATAATGGCTTTACGTTTCAAACCCGCGCCAACGGAAACCCTAACCGTTTTCGGGATTGAAGTATTCATTTTCGCATCACGCGCATAAACGGCAATTTCATAAGTATCTTGTCGGTCAAATTGATAACGGCCCTGATAACGGTTATCTTCCAGTCGTTTAAACTCAAAAGAAGGAAGTCCCACAATCGTTTGCCCGGTGAGATCGGGCTGAAATTCACTCGGTGATCTCACCATTGCCCACACCTTGTCAATATTATCATCGTCAGTCACTTCGACAGTTATCACCACACTTTCATCAGTATTGGCGAGTTCTTGTTTTTGAACTGAAACAGAAACAATAACTGGCGCGTTACCTTCAATTGGTGTCCCATTACCAATGGCTTTTCCCTGTACTATTTCAAAATCTGCCGGTTGGTTAGCGGAACGATCACCATTGGCCTCTAGTAGCAGGGTTTGTGTGGTCGTTTGTTCACCCTCATATTGAGGTAAATAATAGCCAATGGCCGTTTTCGCTTGATTAAACGCCTCGCCAATCTTCAGCCCATTAAAAATATGGGTCCAAAAATAGCTTGAAAAAGACAAAGAACCTTGACTCAGAAAATAAGCCGATTCCTCTGCCTTGGCACTGGTAATTAGCATGCGATCCGGGCCTGATAATTGGGGCAAGAAGCTACCTGAATGACACGCATCATAGATAATCTTAATGTTACCCGTCATGTCAGATTGGCGCGTATTCAACCATTTATCAAGTTCGGCCGCAGTGAGCACCTCCGTATTATTGAGTTGAAAGGTTTCATAGCCCCCATGATCTGTCAGGTAGATTGTCAAGTTATCTGTTCCTTTAGCCCATTGAGTAATGGCGTATTTCAACTGTTCCTTGGTGGGTTTCTCATCAACATCATCGGCGACTTCATTATTATCAAGATCAATCTTGTCGTTAGCATTAAGATAATAAATGCTGTCTTTGGTAAAACCTTGATAAACAAGGGTGCGGTAGGCAAAGTGAGACACCATTTGCGTCGCATCCCACAAGTTGTTACCCTTATTCTTATCTTTTCCGCCTGCCACAATGATAGCTTTACCTACATCATAGAGGGTACGGTTGAACACCTGAATGCGATTATTCGTCTGTTCAACCACATAAACGCGATCACCATCAGGGCTGACAGTTAAGCTATCCGCCCTATTAAATTGACCGGGGTTGGTACCAAAAGCACCCCATTGAGTCATGAATTGCCCATTCGGTCTGAATTTCTGAATGCGGCGATTTGTTAAATCCGACACATAGACATTGCCGTCTTCATCTGTTGCTACATATAAGGGCGCAAATAAGGGCACATATAAGGGATTTTCAAATTGACCGTCCTGACTACCTTGAGTGCGCCACTCTCCCACAAAGTTACCGTCTGTCGTGAATTTGTGGATATTTCCGTTCTCAGGATCGGTCACATAAATATTATCGTTGTTATCCACAGTGATACTCCAAGGCAAAATCAAATGCTTGTCGCCAAACGCCTTGATAAAACGACCCTCTGATGTGAACTTTTTGATCTGCCGAGCTAAATTATCGACCACATAAACATTGTTGTTATTGTCTACCGCTATGTATGTGGGTGCCAAAAAATCGCTGTCACCAATACCTAATTTTCCCCACTGTGCAACAAACGTCCCATCGGCAGTCAATTTCTGGATGCGGTAATTGCCACTATCAACGATATAAATGTTTTCGTCCATGTCTATGGCTATCCCCTTGGGAGAACTAAACTGTCCTTCACCTTGGCCCAATTCTCCCCACTGGGTAACCAATTGCCCTTCAGCGGTGAATTTTAAAACACGATGTGCTAAGCTATCAATGACGTAAAGATCACCGTTTTTATCTCTGGCAATGTCAGTAGGCTGATGAAATTGAAATTGTGCGTTGCCTCCACTATCGTCTGCCAATTGTATGACATCTTGAAGTAAATCTTTAAACATTTGCAAGAGTTGAGGGGTGCTGCTACCACCGCTCGTCCATTGAGTGATGAACTGGCCGGCCGAGGTGTATTTCTTAATGGCAGACAATGGCATGGTATAGCCAACATAAACATTACTTTGTGGCCCGACAGCAATAGTCATGGGAAAAGAAGATTCATAATCTAGTAGGGCTTCAAACATTTGCCATTGACTACAAGTTTCAACATTCTCATTAGCCTCGTTTGGAACGTTTGGGACACTATCTGTTGTGGGACAAAGGCTGCTATATAAACCCAACTTGAAAGCTTGCCACATCATCGAGGATAATTGTTGGAAAACTATTTGAAGTGCGCCACCCAAATTAATCTCATCATGCCATTGGTTAAGCAATTGACCATCATCTGAGCTAAATTGTTGAATGCGGTTCAAATTGTCTGTCACATATATATTGCCGTGACTATCAACAGCTATATCCTTAGTCTTGTAAAAAACGAAATCGCTGGTTTCACCCTCCTCATCAGTCTTCCAATTCATCACCCACTCGCCACTGAGCGTATATTTTTGGACACGGTTGCCGTTTCTATCCAAAATATAAACATGATCACGATCTATAGCGATATCGCCATCCGAATTAACCGGCCATTTTTCCAGCCATTGTCCGTCTGAAGTCAATTTGTGGACAAACGGTTGTCCCTCTTTTGGCACACAAGTCACATACATATTGTCTTGGTGATCGACGGCAATGTGGCCCAGGTTCTCAGAACATTGACTAGATTGTCTCCATTTATCGGAGATCAGTTCACCGTGGGCGTTAAACTTTCGTATCAAATGAGACCAATGCTCCAAACGACTCGCCGTTGTTTCAGAGAGCATTTCAGAGAAAGTTTCTTCGCCGCTATCAACCAGAAGATTGGTAACTGTATATGAAACATAGACATTTTCTTTGCTATCGACCGCCATTTCTATCGGCCGAATGCCTTCGTTAAAGGTGCCAAACTGGGTAATCAAATGACCATCCAAGGTCAATTTCTGCACCAGATTATTACGCCTATCAACCACATAAACGTGTTCTTGCCGACTAATCGCAATATCCCAAATCTCATCAAAATACCAAGGTTGCTGCAATACCGGCCACATCCGTTCAAACCGATACACTTCTTCTGGTTCGGCTAAAACCGGCAAACTGTTTAAGCAAGCTAAACCACACAAAAGTATTAAGCGACGTAAAGTCATTGCTTGATCTCCTATATTAAGAACTACAAGGATTCGTTATAAGAAAGGATTAACTCATAAGAACTACAAGGTTTCGTTATAAAAACGGATTAACTCATAAGAACTACAAGGTTTCGTTATAAAAACGGATTAACTCATAAGAACTACAAGGTTTCGTTATAAGAAAGGATTAACCCATTCATTCGCCTGAGATTTTTTGTGAATGGCAATATTTTCCTGGGGCGCTGCCCCAGGCTATATTAATAATTAATAATTATTTTGCTAAAATGATGATTTTTTAAGGTTTTTTTATCCGTTTATTTCGAGTATCCGTTGTACTACTTTGATTAAATCAGTTAGTTATTCGTTACGATATGGCATTGGGCTTAATGTCTGCCCCTTCCAAATCAAACAGCGGTGATGTTAATAGAGAATTAGGCAGCAAATTTTTAATATCGATCTTTATTTGCTCTAATTGAATACCCGCCGCTTTGTTTCGAGTGACTTTAAAAAAAACCGAGTTTTCGGGAGCCGCTAACAACGGAATAACGCTATGTGTCGAAGCGATAAATTGTACTTTAGGAAAAACGTCAGATAATAAAAGCGGCCACCGTCTCTGCAATTTGGGATGAAAATGCAAATCCAATTCATCAATTAAAACAATACCCGTTAACTCTTTCGGTTCAATTATAACGGGGTGTTGCTGATAAAAACGAATTAACATATCACCAATCATCGCAATGATGCTTTTATAACCAGCCGCTAATTTTTCAAAGGGCAGCGACTGATAAACTTCATTGCTGTCCTTTTGTTCTTTTTCAATATAAACCACTTCACTATTATGCTTGATTTGTATATCAGCCATTGATGGCAATAGTTTAAGTAACGTGGCTTTGACGAGTTCATATTTAGGATTTTTGGTGAGATACCATAACAACAGCGCATATTCAATATTTAACAAAATCCCATCGGGATTAAATAAACTATAAGTCGTGGTACTCTTTTCTGAAATTTCATTTTGAGCCGATTGGTTTTGAATTTGCAACCGTGAAGAACCGTAGGCGACAAAATGCGTTTTGTGTGGCTCACCAAGATGCGTTATTTGATTATCACCTAAGTGTTTTAATTCAATACTGATTTGACAATCCTCATCCGTCAAAATTCTATTGTTATCCTGTTTACCCAATAAACCAATAGCAATCGCTTGTAAAATAGCCGTTTTTCCAAATCCATTTTCCCCAGTCAAAAATAGCCATTGACTATCTACTGGTATTGCGGTAATGCTGGTTTTAATAATGCCTTGATAATTTGCTATCGCAATTTGCTTAATGGCACTGGGCAAACTCTGTGGGTGAGTCTTATCAAAAAACACATCTTCAGAAGGCGCGTTTATCAATGGATGTGTTGCCGAGGTGGCGTACCATTGCCCATAAATTTTTTCTATTTGATCTTTTTCAGCGGGATGTTCATCCATCCAAACCAGGCAACTTTCGCGCACTTTTGGCTCAAAACGGTACACAACTTGCTCGCCGCCTTCGCTTTGCAAGAGTTCCAACTCAGTCAGTTCCTGCAATAAAGATTCTAGGGGCGAGGATTCGACTTCACCAGCCCAGACTTTTTTTAACAACCAAAATGGTACTGGCTGCGTCAAAGTCAATGTCACCAGCCATAATAATCGCCGTGCTGCTGGTTTAGCGCGTTCAATCTGTGAATAAAAGGATTGTATAGATAACATAAACGTTTGATTATTTTGTTTTAGAGGCAAGTTTTGTTGGCTCACTCGTTAATAAACATTATGGCAGTTTCACAGAGAAATTCTTAGCTTTATAATCTCTGTGAGACTCTGTGGTACTCTGTGAACTCTGTGTTGAAAAACAATGCTTAGGCACTTTATCAAGCCGCATAATATATAAGACGCGGCAATCTTAGTACAACGAATTGCGCGGATAAGCGAATTGAGTACAACGAATTACGCGGATAAACGAATTTTGTCCAAGATAAATCTTGGACTCCATCGATAAATCTTGGCAGGACTCCAAATTGTAGTTTGGTTTGAGAAGTTATTTTATAACTCTTTATTCATTTTACATTTTACATTTTACATTTTTCATTTTTCATTCGCATTTATGCACACGCAGTTGTTGTATTTGTGAGCAAAAGGGGGCCAGACTTTAATTTGAATGTTTCAAAATGAGTTTATGGCCCCCAAATCGCATGACTAGGACAACGGATGACGGGCCGATAAACGGATTAACCTGAGTACAACGAAACGCAGTGGCGAAGCGCCAATTGCGCGGATAAGCGAATTGAGTACAACTAATTACGCGGATAAGCGAATTTTGTCCAAGATAAATCTTGGACTCCATCGATAAATCTTGGCAGGACTCCAAATTGTAGTTTGGTTTGATAAGTTATTTTATAACTCTTTATTCATTTTACATTTTTCATTTTTATATCGATATTCGCATTTGTGCATACGCATTTGTTGTATTTGTGAGCGAAAGGGGGCCAGACTTTAATTTGAATGTTTCCAAATGAGTTTATGGCCCCTAAATCGCATGACTAGGACAACGGATGACGGGGATAAACGGATTAACCTGAGTACAACGAAACGCAGTGGCGAAGCGCCAATTACTTGGTTAAAGAAATCCGATTTTTTTGAAAAATCGGATTTCTATTCTTCAAAATCCATTTTCACCAGTCAAAAATAGCCATTGACTATCTACTGGTATTGCGGTAATGCTACTTTTAATAATGCCTTGATAATTTGCTATCGCAATTTGCTTAATATTCACAATTCACAATTTTTATCGTCCTCCCGTCACATTTTTTTCCCACAATTCACTCAAAGTATATTCTTCTAACCACTCGCTCAGTGATGCCGGTTCAAGACGCTTGAAAGAAGAAACGCCTTGTTGGTGTTCTACAACAATCACCTGTTCTGGCTCAAAATAGTCAAGAAAGGTACTCGATTGAGTTGCCAACATAATTTGTGTTTGTGTCGAAACCCGGTGGATAAGGGATGCAATAATATTAATCGCGTAAGGATGAAGGCCTAATTCTGGTTCATCTAGCACAATCAGCGCGGGTAAATCAGATTCTGGTTGTAACAATAACGTGATTAATACCATTGTGCGTAATGTGCCATCTGACAGTTGATGCGCTCGAAACTCATAGTCGCTATTTTGATCGCGCCAACGCAGTTGAATATAGTTAGGGTTTATTTCTGGCTTTAGGACAAAATCCTTAAAAAAGGGCGCAATCAAGCGAACCGTTTTAACAATGCGCTCATAATAAGGGCGTTTGATATCGCGTAATTTGTAAAGAATGGCTGCTAAATTACTGCCATCACTCATCAGGGTATGGTGATTTTCAATATCACAATTCGCACGTAACCGCGCTGTCTCAGAGGTATCATGAAAATGAAATACCTGAGAATTTTCTAGCTGAGTCCTCACAGCGGTTGCCATTAAATCATGTTGGTATTCGGCCGAATTGAGAAGACTTTCCTTATGGGCCGTTCCTAAGTTTTGTTTAGGTGTCGATTTTCCCTCTTCAAAACGGGTTACGGACTCATCAGCAAATATCAAACTATCCCCGGCGGTAGCCGTCAGCCGCATATCATACTTTATCAAATTTTCGCTCGTGTTGAAATAAATGTCCGCCCCCATTTCATCTGTAACAGATGCACCATAATGCAATAAACTATTCGCACCACCGGCTTTACCAATATAGAGTTGTAAACTATTATTTTGAAGCGATTTTAACAGCCGAAAAACTTCAATCAGGTTTTACTTTCCGGCCCCATTGGCACCTATCAAGACATTAATGGGTTTTAACTCAAGTTTTATGTCGCGCAGTGACCTAAATCCAAATATCTCTAATTTTTCCAACATGGTTTTTTATAGACAGACTTATCATTGAATTAATCATTTTTCATTTTTCATTTTTCATTTTTCATTTTTCATTTTTCATTGATGAATGGTTCCATCGGCTTGTAAAAACGTGATTCGGTAAACGCTTATATTGGCCGAGACTTACGCATGTAAGACGCGGCAATCTTAGTACAACTAATTACGCGGATAAACGAATTTTGTCCAAGATAAATCTTGGACTCCATTATTTAACGCTTGCATGCGCCACGCATATTTGGATGTCTCTTGCGTCAAAGCGCGTCAAAGCGCGTTTTCCACTTACAAGAATTTATAAGATTCAATTTAACCCTTAATTCGCATTAATAATGCCTTGATAATTTTAACTGACTTCGCTTACCTTGAGTCAAATTATTGACATTTAACGATCCCAGTACCCTAATGTTTGTACAGCGTAAAATCATGATCAAACCATAAAACAAAGAAAACCTCTTTTTGACGATAACCAACCATAGCCTTTTTGCCACTGTATCGGAATGCTAGAAAATGATCAACATCGTCACTTATAAACTGCGGGAATGGCGCAGTTAGGCTATTTTTGTTAATTTTCTCAAATCCTAAGCCATGCCTAGACTTTTGCTTGAGTTTTTTCCAAGAAATCTTCCGCCTTTTATAAATCGCTTAGTCAGTTCTGAAAATCCCTATTTCGTGTTGTCTTGAATCCATTGAAGTGAAAGGAGGCATACTATCATAGTCAGGAGATAACTCCAACGCAGAAATTCTCTTACCTTTGTTTGCCCCGGTTTTTTTGAACCTGCTTGGTTTTTTGTCTCCCATCTTTAATTAAGCCTCGTTTTAAAATAGTCTTTCAATTCAGACTTAGGGATAACACCCATATCAAATTCCTGATTTTTCCAAGGCGGTTCCTCGTGTGTCATTTCTCTTAATTTCCAAGCGGCATATTGTCCAAAAACACGGTAAACCTCTTCAACCAATTCAAACTCGTCTTTGCTCAATTGCTCAAGACTAAAATCATCAGGCAAAGGTAAACAGTCTTTAGCATGCTTTTTATACGCTTGATATAAATCAAGCACGACTGGACCCTGTTTCCAAGCCTTAATTTCTTCATCGAATAGTGGCTTGTCAAAAATGGCTAAATGAAAACCTTGTGTATAGTAAACTAACTTTTGAAGCTTAAGGTTAGTGATGCCTTCACCATCATTTTTATCATCAAGCAAAAGAAAGCTTTTGGCAATATCATAGACGGAAGCCATTTTTTTTCTCCTTATGTTTCGTTGCCCCAAGTGAAACTTGGGGAAGGGGCCGGGGAGGGGCCCCAACCCCTTCAGGGTTGGCACGTCGGGCGGCAGGGATGGGCATTATATCTTAAAAAAAGATTGGGTAGTGGTTTTTTTTAGGCATCGGACTTACGCATGTAAGACGCGGCAATCTTAGTACAACGAATTGCGCGGATAAAGGAATTGAGTACAACGAATTGCGCGGATAAAGGAATTGAGTACAACTAATTACGCGGATAAGCGAATTTTTTCCAAGATAAATCTTGGACTCCATCGATAAATCTTGGCAGGACTCCAAATTGTAGTTTGGTTTGATAAGTTATTTTATAACTCTTTATTCATTTTACATTTTACATTTTACATTTTACATTTTTCATTTTTCATTCGCATTTATGCACACGCAGTTGTTGTATTTGTGAGCGAAAGGGGGCCATACTTTAATTTGAATGTTTCCAAATGAGTTTATGGCCCCCAAACCAGTGCCAATAACCCTATAAAAATAATGGTTAAAATGTGTCCAAATAACTACGACATTATAGCCGGGATTTCTTGTTGGTTATCTGTGTAGCGGACAAAAGTTCGTAAATTAGAAATGGTTTTTTTATGTGTTATTTGAAATCATTTTTTAGGCATAGGACTTACGCATTGACAAAATTAATTGATTGAATATTCAATCAGTTACGTCTAAAAGGCCTAGCGCGTTATTTTTAACGTTTTTAAATAAAATCAATTGTTTACTTTACTGAGTGCGTAAGTCCTAGAATTAAATGACACTGTTATCGGCCTCAACAAAATTCGCACGACGGAAACAGTTTCGGACGGGGTTGCAAATTGGGGTGTTAATTCTGTCGTTAAACGCTTTTTTCAGCCTAATTTTGATGTCATTTCTACACGATGAGAAATCTTGTGACGTTTTAAGATTTCTCCTTAAGTCGAAATGACTAAAAAGCATAAGGGTGAAAAAAACAGAGCAAAATCAACCCAAATTTAACACCCCAGTTGCAAACCCCGTCAGGCACTGAAGGAAAAAGCGGTGGGTTTAACTTCGTTGACCTTCGGTTCGCTTTTATTCTACCCACCCTACGCGCCAATGCCATTAAGTTAAGGAAAATGTGTTATAGTTATTGCCTTTCAAACAGTAGGTAAAATCAATTTATGGAAAAACACACACTGGATGACGAAAATGATAAAGCCACCCGATCAATTTCGATTATTCGCGAGATGTTAAATGATGAGTCATTTAAAGACGAACATCGCACTGTTTATAAATTTTTTACAATAAAGTCAAAATTGGACTTTGTAGCCGTCATTTTGATAATTTTACAAAAAAGCATCAAGCCGTTACAGCTTGTTTTAAATGAATTTTTAAAAAAACTGAACAACGGCGTTTTAGTAACAAAGAGTGTTTTTACCCAAGCACGTCGTCATTTAAAGCCAGAAGCGTTCATCACGTTAAATCAAAGAGCAGTGCTTGATGTTCTTTATGCTGATAAACATTTTGAAAATGCTTGGGGGTTTCGTTTACTGGCTATTGATGGCTCCAAAATCCATTTGCCCAATACCCCAGAAATTAACGAAGAATTCGGTACCCTAAATTTTACTAATGGAAAGAATAAAAATATAATCGGGCAACACGGTTATGGGCTTATTTCGGTGATGTATGACGTTCTTAACAAGATTGTCATTTTAGCAGTTCTTGCGCCCGCCAAGGCTTATGAGGTTGATTTGGCTTTGGAACACATCAAGCATACACTTTCTGGGCGACTTGATTTTGTTTGATCGCAACTATCCCTCCTATATTTTTTTAGCATCATTAACCAAACTTGGGCGACATTTTACGGGTCGTTGTTCAAAAACGTCATTTAAAGCGGCACGAGATATGTTTAAACAACGAGTTACTAATAGCAATATAGTCACTTTAAAAGCGGAAGGAACCGTCAAGAAAAAGTGCCAATAATTGGGATTACCAGAAAAAATTATCGAAAGCTTTGTTAGAGTTAGATTGAGCACAGGAGAGATAGAAGTTCTTGTTACCTCATTGCTTGATGAGAAAAAATACACAGCGCAAATGTTCAAGGAATTATATAATCTGCGCTGGGGTGTTGAAGGTTT
>Ga0190343_1000101_pt1 | contig 35011 bp, 27 predicted proteins | sample 48721312_MG_FD_161664 | JGI IMG/M metagenome (GOLD analysis project Ga0190343, IMG submission 161664) | Hydrothermal vent microbial mat bacterial communities from Southern Trench, Guaymas Basin, Mexico - 4872-13-1-2_MG | ecosystem: Environmental > Aquatic > Marine > Hydrothermal vents >... | reverse complement strand
AAAGCATCAACCCCAAAGGGGTTGAATGTGAATAGCCACAGGTGAAACCTGTGGTAATGTATATATTAAAACGCCAACCCCAAAGGGGTTGAATGTGAATAGCCTTAAGGAAAACCTGTGGTAATGTATATATTAAAGCATCAACCCCAAAGGGGTTGAATGTGAATAGCCACAGGTGAAACCTGTGGTAATGTATATATTAAAACGCCAACCCCAAAGGGGTTGAATGTGAATAGCCTTAAGGAAAACCTGTGGTAATGTGTATATTAAAGCATCAACCCTGAAGGGGTTGAATGTGAATAGCCTTAAGGAAAACCTGTGGTAATGTATATATTAAAGCATCAACCCCAAAGGGGTTGGCACGTAGACGACACCTTTACCCCAGGTTTCACCTCAATGCCATTAAGTTAAGGAAAATGTGTTATAGTTATTAACTTTAAAACAGTAGGTAAAATCAATTTATGGAAAAACAAACATTGGCAGGCGAAAATGATAAAGCCGCCCGTTAAATGGAAATTATTCGCGAGCTGTTAAATGATGAGTCATTTAAAGATGAACATCGCACATTTTACATTTTTTTTACCAGAAAGTACGCCTTTCCCTTTGTAGCCGTCCTAAAAGATAATTTTACTTGCATAGCATCAAACCGCTACAGCTTGTTTTTGCCGGAGTTCTTTAAAAAACTGGACAACGGCATTTTAGTAACAAAGAGTGCTTTTACCCAAGCACGTCGTCATTTAAAACATGAGGCGTTCATCACGTTAAATCAAAAAGCAGTGCTTGATGTTCTTTATGCTGATAAAAATTTTGAAAACGCTTGGGGTTTTCGTTTACTGGCTATTGATGGCTCCAAAATCCATTTGCCCAACGTGCCAGAAATCAACGACGAATTTGGTACCATAAATTTTACTAATAGTAAGAATAATAAGATAATCGGACAACACGGTTATGGGCTTATTTCGGTGATGTCTGACGTTCTTAACAAGATTATCATTGATGCTTGTCTTGCGCCCGCCAAGGCTTATGAGGTTGATTTGGCTTTGGAACACATCAAGCATACACTTTCTGGGTGACTTGATTTTGTTTGATCGCAACTATCCATCCTATATATTTTTAGCATCATTAACCAAACTTGGGCGACATTTTACGGGTCGTTGTTCAAAAACGTCATTTAAAGCGGCACGAGATATGTTTAAACAACAAGTTACTAATAGCAATATAGTAACTTTAAAAGCGGAAGGAGAAGTCAAGAAAAAGTGCCAAAAATTGGGACTACCAGAAAAAATTACCGTGCGCTTTGTTAGAGTTAGATTGAGCACAGGAGAGATAGAAGTTCTTGTAACCTCATTACTTGACGAGAAAAGATACACCGCGCAAATGTTTAAGGAATTGTATAATCTACGATGGGGTGTTGAAGGTTTTTATGGTGTTATAAAAGAGCGTGTAAAAATTGAGAACTTTACAGGTAAAACGGTTATTTCAGTTAAACAGGATTTTTTTGCAATTATGTTTCTAACAGGCTTAGAATCCATACTCACTAAAGCCGCTGATTCGCAATTATTTAAGAAATCCAGCCTGAATAAACACCGACAGACTGTCAATAACATGGTATCTTTTAACGCCATAAAAAATTTTAGGGTTGAATTATTTTACCATTGTAAGCCAATTCAAGAACTTATGGCAACATTGACTGAATGGAATATCTCCGATCCGACTTACACAAAGCGAAATCGCAAGGTTCCACGAAAAAAAAATTCGGCTAGGGTTTCCTTAAACTACTATAAACGCATTTACAAGCCTTGTTTTTAGCAAAAAGCGGTTTTTTTAAAATAAGTTTCACCTGGGGCTATTCACATTCAACCCCTTCAGGGTTGGCACGTAGACGACACCTTTACCCCAGGTTTCACCTGGGGCTATTCATATTCAACCCCTTTGGGGTTGGTTTTGCTTGCCCCTTTACCCCAGGTTTCACCTGGGGCTATTCACATTCAACCCCTTCAGGGTTGGCACGTAGACGACACCTTTACCCCAGGTTTTCCTTAAGCTATTCATATTCAACCCCTACAGGGTTGAGGCCTAATTAATCATTAATCATTAATCATTAATTGTTAATTATTATTCTCCCCTTCGGGGTTGGCGTGTTGATAAGCTATCAACAAAATCCGTTAGAATCAGCATTTTTCATTCTTCACACGTTCCTTTTTAACACCACGGATAATTTTAAATAGACCCCATCTCCCCGCTAAGACACTCGCTGTTACCACGCCGCCCATCATCGCGCCAGCGATGCCTAACGACCAAACATCTGAACCCGTTAAGTATAAGTTTTTTATAGGGGTTTTGGCGGTTAGCCACTTTTGTTGGTATCTAGCCGGTATTTCCGGCACACCATACATTGCCCCGTGAAGCCGATGAGTAAAATGTTCAAGGGTGAGTGGCGTGGACAGTTCTGTGTATTCAACGAGTGCTTTAAAGCCCGGGTAATGTTTTTCCACGAGATTTAACAAATTATCGGTGATTTTTTCTTTCAAGTCGTAATACTCTGGTGCTCGGTTTTTCCACGCTTGCGCCTGCCATTTTTCAAAAAAGCCATAGCAATCACAAATTTTAATGATTTCAGCCGTATGTACGGTTGCTTCAGGGTCTTTCAGTGACGGAAACGAGAGAAAGCAAGAATTGATATTGTCAAGCAAAGTATCGCCCTTAACGGCCTGATTGTGGTCATAACTCTCAAAGAGCCAATGGTTTTCACCTTTAAAGCCCAGTTTTTCCGGACTTTCTTTAAAGGCAATGTACAGACTCAAGGCCGTATTTCCTTTCGGAAAGGCCTTGATTTCTTCAATAAAAGGGAGCCTTGAAGATTGGGGCAGTAACCGTAAAAATGTATTGACGGCACCTACCCCTGAGACGATGGCTGGCGCAAAGTATTCTTCTTGTTGTTCGGTTGCCCCTGTTTTCGCCTTCACCTTAACGCCAATGGCTTGATTATTGTTGACAATAATCTCTGTGACTGCGTGTCTCGTTAAAAACTGGCCCCCCGCTTTTTCAACCACGGCGCTAATGTTCTTAGCAATTTGTTGAGCGCCGCCTACCGGATAGTAGGCACCTTTGAAGTAATGATGAACAATAGCCGCGTGAATGACAAAAGCACTTTGAGAAGGTGGCAACCCATAGTCACCCCATTGCGAAGCTAACAACGCTTTGAGCTTGTCATCCTGAAAATGCTGAGACAGATATTGTTCAGTTGTTTGTAATGCTTTGTTTTTATTAACAAAGTTCATTAATTGAACCGGCAACCTTAATGGTAGCGGAAACACGCTGGCTAAATGATGTCGCCAAGACCACTTCGCTACCTTATTCACATCACGAAAATAGGTTTTGATGGCAGCGGCTTCCTTTGGAAACTGTGCAATTAAATCCGCAATGTACTTATCCAGTTGCGCCGAGACCAAAAAACTGAAATCTGGATAAACAAATTTCTCAAAATGCGCAGACATCTTATGCCATTGCAATTGGTTATCCGTGATCAAATCAAAAATCTGTCTTGGTAGGGTGTCGTTTTCCATTTGACCCACATAATGCAAGCCTACATCCCATTGATACTTATTTTGTCTCGCAAATTCGTGAGTGAAGCCACCGGCGACAAAATGTTGTTCTAAGACTAAAACCTTTTTCTTGAACAACTTAGCCATCAGGGCAGCACATGTCATGCATCCCATACCAGAGCCAATAATAATGATGTCGAATTCAGAATTAACAGAAGGCATTTATCAGATCCTTGTTCTAGTTTATACGTCCAAAATCAATTTATTTTGGATGCCATGCCAAAGCTTTGGACGGCCTATTTCCATCCAAAGCTAAAGCTTTGGACTCCACGCCAAAGCTAAATTGTCATTTACCCATACTCATTATAGGTAGATATCCAAAATCGCGGCCCCTACACATCCTTAAGCACATCCAAGAACACATCTGGACGTTTGGCGGCCACCAATAATAATGATTGAGCCGCACCAGAGGGTTTACGCCGCCCGTGTTCCCATTCTTGCAATGTTCTTGTACTCACACCGAATAATGCGGCAAAAGCAGAAGGCCCTAAATTCAAACGCTCACGAATAATTTTTATCTCTGGTAATGCCATTGTGTAAGTTTGGCCTTCTCCACGCTTGATTGCGCGGATACTGTCTAGAATTTCTTGTCCTATATCGCGTTTAGTCATTTTCAAATTCCTTTGGACATTGGAGTCCTATTCATATTCAACCCCTACGGGGTTGGGGCCTCTCCCGGCCCTTTCCCCAAGTTGCACCTCAATGCCATTAAGTTAAGGAACTCTTTGATTTTGCTATATTTTTATTAAAAAACGCCCCGTCGTGCCATATTTTTATCCCACCGGGTCGTAAGCCATTGTTTTTATTGAAAGTAAAAAATCGGGCACCCCACCCTAACACACACAAAAAATGATTAAAAATCAATCTGTTATATCTTAACTTAATGGCATTGAGGTTGCACCTGAGGCTATTCATATTCAACCCCTACGGGGTTGGGGCCTCTCCCGGCCCTTTCCCCAGGTTTTCCTTAAGCTATTCATATTCAACCCCTACGGGGTTGTTTTAAGAAAACCGTTTTCGTTATTATGAGTTATCCGTTTATTTCGCGTATCCGTTGTACTTATCAGAGCCTATTCACATTTTACCCCTTCGGGGTAAATTATTAATACAGCCAGGGGCACCGCCCCTGGGCACCGCCCCTGGCTTCGTTTCACAAGTTTCACAACTTTCACCACCCCAGTTCCACCGTCTGCCAACCCGGCGACAGCAAAAGCGTTTTATTACGCACCTTGCCTTGCCTATCTCGCCAACGAAGTTCTACTTTAATTTGCGTATCTGGAGAAACGTTGTCAAGCCCAAAGTGCAAATCAGGACTGCGTTTACCAGAATGCCCATTTCCACCGTCAACTTGTGCCACAAGTGTTCGTCCATCTGGCAAAGTCACTTTAGCCGCCGCACCGATGGCTGGATAACTTGGAGTGGTCGGATGGCCTTTATAAACAACAACTTGCTTGTTTTCATCCCGGTTAATGGGCATTCTAACGTGCAACCCTAAAAACTTGCCGCACTCGCTTGGGCAATCATTTCGGTAAAAGTGAGAATCCTCCCACTGATTCGCCAGCGCAAAATCCAAATCCCCGTCGCCATCGACATCAGCGATGGCAAAGCCTCTCGTTACCTGTGGCTGATCCAAACCCAGATCGGCCGCGATATTCACATAACGTCCATTGGCAGCTTGCACATAAAACGGATTAGGTTCGTGCCCACTGATATCATCGCTGGGATGATGTGCATCGGCTGGTTTTAAGCGAGGCCAATAATGGGGATATTTTAGCAGTTCATCGTTGCCTATGGCAATTTGCTGAAGTTCAGGCCAACGATCTATTTCGCCTTTTAGAAAACCAGTGGCTTGCATCGCTTCGGGCATCCCATCGTTATCAAAATCTGCGAATTTAGTATCCCAAGACCAATCGCTACGCGATACGCCCAACGGTTCGCTCAGATCGACATAAGGCGCGACTCCCTCTTGCATGTGTTCAATTTCACCAGTGCTGACAAACAGAAAATGACTTTCTTCCAGCGCATACTCGGCCGCGATATTGCTAACATATATATCCAACCAGCCATCCCCATTGATATCAGCAAAATCAACCCCCATTCCTTTAAACGAATCTTTGCCCAACACTTTGGAGGCCGGCGTCGTGAATTCCCGTTCACCCTCCAACAAGACAAAATTGAGATGGCCAGGCGTGGAGCGATTATGTAATAAGCGATCTGGGCCAAAATCGTTCGCAAAATACAACTCTGGCATCAAATCGCCATCCAAATCGGCCGCACCCAGTGCCAATGTCCATGCGTAAGTGCTGCGCTTATCCAACACTTCGGTACCATTAATTTGGCGGAAATGCACGGTTGGCTTATCACCCGTGCTGGCCGTTTCCCAGAGAAAGAAATAGGTACCCCCGGCGTTATAGGCACGAGACATAGAATGCTGCATTTCGTCAGGCACAGTGGCATTTGGATCAAGAATATGTGCGCCATCTTGAAAATAATTGCTGATGATCAGATCGGCGTGCCCATCACCATCGATATCGGCAACAGTCGCCGCGTTGGTAAACCAACGTTCTACACCTTCGGTGCTAGGCTTGACGATTTCCATTGGATGATAGCTTTGCTCAGCTTGCTCATCAGTACGCAAGAAAGCAATAGGCGGACGGCCCCAATAATACACCAACAAATCCATTTTGCCATCTTCATTCAAATCAGCCAGCAAACACCCCATAGGTGCCATCGTGTTATCGTAGGGCAACGGTGCCGCGGACAATGTCAATGGCTGATAGCGTGTGCCAGTGCCCGGTGCCGGCGCGACAATCACCTGATTAGTACGGACTTCAACATAACAAAGATCATTAGAGAGGCCATCACCATCAAGATCATTTAACGCGACACCCGCACCGACGGCCGAAATCCACCCGGAGATATGCGCCAAGTTAGGATTAACTTCTCGCACGAGACGTTTTTCGGGGCCGGGCACTGCCGGCAGTGCGAGTTGCGAAAAGTTAAATCGTTCTGTCAGTTGTTGTCGCTCGGTTTGTGATATATCTGGAAGCCGTGCGAAGCCATACAAGACGGCTATAATTAAGAGCGCAGTCAGACGTGCTGCGTTTTCTTTCAATATGGACATCATTTATGAATTTCCTTTGGATTAAAAACCTTCGAGGTTTGGTAAACATCGGAGGTTTTTCAAGTGTCTCACTGGTTTTCGGATAGGCTCTAAAGGACTAACCTGCTACCCCCGTCATCGTGGGCATGATAAATGAAGCCAAAGTACATATCAAGTCCATTTTGGTCTCATTTAAATCTCTAAGTCTGTAACACTTTTGTTGCATGACATGTCCTCGGTAATATCGACAAACCGGTTTGAGGAGTCTCCCTACAAAAAGTGTCAATAATGAAGCGCGATAGAGGGCCATAGTTTAATTTGAAAACATCCAAAGTATTTTATGGCCCTCAAAATCGATAGCCTTAAACTCCCGCTGCGGCGGCCAAACGACTAGTGCCGGAAAGCGGAAGTTTCGAGACCACATCAGCCAACAGCATCAGCCGTTGGCGTTGGGGTGGTATGGAAACATCTACCCTCTTGCAGTGCCCTTCAGGGTACTTAAGCTTTTAGACAACGGCTTTAGCCGTTGGCGTTGGGGTGGTATGGAAACATCTAAGTCTGTAACACTTTTGTGGCATGACATGTCCTCGGTAATATCGACAAACCGGTTTAAAGAGTCTCCCTACAAAAAATGGGTTATTGTTTTGACAATCGTTGTTAATTTGGGGGGTAAGAATTTTTGCACATTGCCCAAAATAATGATTATAACCCCAAAAATGATACTCTCGCGGAAAGCGATAGCATCAATAAATATTAATTTATAAAAATAAATAGGTTAAAAAAATTCCCCGTAGCACTAAGATATGATATTTTTAAAGGGTTTAATTCTGAAAATTTTCTCATTCTGAAAATTATGATTCAGACAATTAATTACTATTCTTTTACTTCCACCACGACTTCCGATTCAAATCCAAAGACATCCACCGCCCGCACTGCAACTTGACGTTTACCTTTTTTGTGCGGTAATCCGGTCAAATAGGCACGTCTAGTCACGGAAAATTGCCCCTCCGCATTTTCGGTATTGCCCCGATAATCTTGCCAGACGGAACGAAAGACTTCACCGTCAAAGTCTGGATCGACGCTCCAATATTCGATTAAATGTAATGGCTCGTTATCAATGACTGCCTGTAATTTTTTGCGGTTGGCAGGATCAAGGTTCAGTGCATCGGGCGAAAGCAAAATATAATTTTCTAAGATAATGGTGAGCGTTTCCATCTCTTTAGTTACCACACGCTGCACGGGTTTAATGGTGAGATATTGCAATGAGGAAAAACGGACTTCCTCCGCCGTTAATTTTTTACCTTTTTTCTTGAGGCGATCCAATAAATCGGGTGGGATGACTAACACTTCCAAACGTTCATCATTTAACCCCGCAATATCAAACCCAATAGAAGTAGTGAAATTCCACCCTAACACGACGACTTTATCCCACCTGCCTAATAATGTATCCCGTTGTTGAATGGCTTTTTTAAGCGTGGCAAGCCCAGTAAGTTTATTGGGTGAATCGCACAATACCAAGGTTTTGGTGTGAGGCTTATGCCCTAAATTGTGATTCGGGTTATCTTTCGGCGGCAAGGGCAGTGCGCCGTACAGCCTCAACACAATATTGGCTAAATCTCCAATCCGATAATTGCGCCCCAGCGTGGATTTCATTTGCTCCACTTGATAATCGTCGATAGCTTGATAGAGGAAGGGCTTGGCATCTTGATCAATCAAACGTTTACGTATAATCATGCAAGCCGGTTTGCCGATGTCGGTGACTATCCAACGGCGGTTGAGTTTTTCGGCGACGGCAGCGGCGGTGCCTGAGCCGGCAAAGCAATCGAAGACTAAATCGCCTTTGTTAGATGAGGCTTTGATGATGCGTTCTAGAAGTTTTTCGGGTTTTTGGGTATCATAACCAACACTTTGTCCATGAGCATGACCTAAATCAGTTATGTCAGTCCAAAAATCTTCTGGAATTTTGCCTTTCTGATCCAAATTTTCTAGGTATTTGTCCGTTTTTTTTCCAGTCAAAGCATTAATGCCACTCGTTTTATTTGACTTTTTATAGGCGACTCTTATGGCATCAGCATTAAATACATAATCCTTACTTTTTTTAAACAAAAAAATCTCATCATGTTTACGTGGAAAATTATTCTTTTGATTGGTTGGGCCAGTATAACACCAAACTATCTCATTCAAACAATGTTCCTTCCCAAAAATGTCATCTAGCACAATTTTGACATAATGCCCCACATGCCAATCTAAATGCACATAAATCGATCCCGTATCCGCCAACAACTCCCACATTAACACCAAACGCGGCGTAATCATCGCCAGATAAGAAGCCGTGCCATCTTCCCATGTATCAGAATAAGCAAACTGCTCAATCACCGTTGGTTTATGTTCCAATTGAGCACTAGGCAATGTCACTTTAGTCCGATAATCCGCTTTAGAATCATACGGCGGATCAATATAAATCAGATCAACTTTACCGCGCAGACTTGGTGTTTCCTCATCCCCAGCAATCAGAGCCGCCATTGCCAACAGATTATCCCCATAAATAAGGTGATTCATCGAAGACGGCTGATAGACATCAATATTACGTTTTTGGGTTTGCTTAAACAAATCGAGCCAATTAGAATCCTTTGACGGAAAAACTAACTCCCGCGTTTGTAAACCGACGCGATGCTGCCCGGTTAAATCATCCAAAATCTGTTCAGCCTGACGCTTACCCGCCGCGACAATTGACGGGAGTTGTTCTAAAAGGCTTTTGGTTTTTTCAGTCATTTAGTCAATACCCATTTTTTTTTGAATGTTGGTTTTTCTTGAATTACGTTTCATTGTGTGTGCCCAAGAAATCCGATTTTTTGGAAAAATAGGATTTCTCAAACCGTGCCCAAATTGCCCAAGATTTTTTTGGGAAAAATAGGATTTCTGGGTGCCAACAGCTAAAGCAGTTGTCTGAAAGCTAAAGTAGGCTAAAGCCTACTAACTCTCTTGTAGTGCCCTTCAGGGTGCATTAACTTTATGGCATTGACGCACTGCGTTGGTTTGATAAAAAAACCGCTTGGTTTGGAGTCCAAAGCTAAAGCTTTGGATTCCAAAAAACGTAATTCTTTATTATATACAATCCTTGTACTAAGGAACGAAACTAAACCTGACAGGTTTTAAAAACCTGTCAGGTTTGTGATGAACCTGAAATTTAGGGGGACTTTTGTTCATCTTTGTAAGAAATCCACTTTGGATCACGATAACCGATTTTTCGCATCTTCAAAGTGGTTCCTAACTCATGAAATTCCTGAAGCGTTTGAATCATAGCCGGTAATTTTTGCAGTATCTGTTGAAAATGACTGTACGGAATATCAATCACCAGCTTTTCCGATTCAGCCAGACGAATCGCGAGTTTGACTTTGGTTACGAGTTCTTTGACATAAAACTCCAATTGTTGTTCTTTGGCGATCTGGTGGATTTTGCCAATGATTGCCTGATGTTTTAGTCCCTTAATCTTTTCTCGTTTGAGTTGATCCGAGTTTGATTGACTTTTTGGCTTATTGGCATCAAGTCTTTTCAATTCGAGTGTCAGTTTATCAAAAAGCGTATAGATTTGCTCAAGATGATAAACCTGAGAAAGTTCAGACTTTTTTTCGATGAGCAATTCATGTTGTTCATTAAATCTCAGTGTAAAGTATTGATAAGAATACTTTTTTGATTGGGACAGCACTTTAAAATCGCAAATGTCTTCAGGTTGTGTATATCTTGAGTAATAGCTGTCTGGGAGGGCGAAGCCAGTCAGTGTGCTTAATTTCTGTTTGATCTCTGAAATCAGCTTTTTCTTTTCAGTGTCGTATTTTACAACAATAGGCTCTTCGCCTTTGAAGTGTTCCCGAAAGAGTTTTTTGATTGTGCGTTTTTGTAGTGATCTATACATAATGAGTACAACGAATTACGCGGATAAACGAATTAATTAACTAACTGAGTACAACGAATTACGCGGATAAACGAATTAATTAACTAACTGAGTACAACGAATTACGCGGATAAACGAATTAATTAACTAACTGAGTACAACGAATTACGCGGATAAACGAATTAGATAATGAGTACAACGAATTACGGGCCGATAAACGAATTAAATGAATGAGTACAACGAAACGCAGTGGCGGAACGCCTATGAAGCGGATAAACGAATTAAAATTACTCGAACCATGATCTTTATTCGTTTATCCACGCAATTCGCTGTACTCCACTCTGTTGTATTTGTACTCTATTGAGATTGCCACGCCAACTTCAAGTTAAACTCCTGCGCTAAATCCTCATAACGTTGCCGCACTTCTTCCTGCGTTACGGTCATTAAGTTAAGTCACAAAACACCTACAAAAAATATGGATAATGACGCGTTTTGAGGGCCATCACTTAATTTGAAAGCATCCAAATGATTTTATGGCCCTCAATGCGGCTAGTACAACGAATTACGCGGATAAACGAATTTAGTACAACGAAACTTGCGTTTAGCGAACGCCAAACTTCGTTAAGGAACGCCTATATTGCTACTAAACGAATTAAAAACGCGGATAAACGTACTATCGATAAAAATTGACTTTTATCAATCCTTATATTAAGCATAATCGCCATCGTTATTAACAAAGTACCCGGAAAATGGGAATACGCCCTTGGAATGATAAAAAAAACGCGTGGTTGGAGACGCCCAAAGCTAAAGCTTTGGATTCCAAAAAACGTAATCCTTTATTCTATACAATCCTTGTACTAATCCAACATTTAAAAACGCTTTTGACATCCGTTATTCGCACTATTTCTATTTCGTGTCGTATCGACTTTTTTTATAAGAAAAAGCATAAATATTCTTCATTGTCAAGAAGGCAATCACCGTTTAAATTTTTCGCTCTCAAAAAACAAACATTAGACTTGTCCGTCAATAAATAAGAAAGCCAAGGGCTAAGCCTTGGCTTTAATAACACATACCGAAGGGGCTAGAAAAGCCCCAACGGGGCGACATTAATATAGCCAGTGTATCTACCTAGAAGAGGGAAGGAGGGATTCGGACAATTCTATTCATTATTTCTCATTGAAATCTTCATTGCCGAAAAAACTCATGAATGCCGGCTTCCAATATCAGCTTATCTCGTCAAAAACCCGTTTATAAATCCTTTTTGATAGACAATCCTTGTAGTTCTTTGTTTTTGAGAGCGTTCAAACCGAAATGCACCCTCTCTGATTAATTTGTCACTTATTCCGGTTTAGTATCAATTGGCGTTTGATGAATATTAATTCTTGACCTCGACTCATAAATATTTTAAAGTAGCTTCCTCACAATCCAGGTCTTTTGAAGTACTACTTAAAAGAACTTCTCACAAAGACTGACTTTATTGACTCAGACATAAAGAGGATGCGACATAATGGCTCAGGAGCTGACTTCAAGTAAGCTGTATCATCAATTATTAAAAGAAGGGGCTTCAAAGTTATCTAATTCGGAACTGATAGCCGTTCTATTGGAAACAACACCTCCCGATCAAGAAATGAGGACTTTAGGCTTAACTTACCAATTATTATATGAAGGTGAATTACGTGACTTACGTGACTTTTTGGGAGTCCTGTCTGATTGGTTGTACTACACCCAAGATATCTTTGAAGCTGATGAGGCTTTGTTAAAAGCGAGCCTCGAAGTTCAAAGACGTGCCTTGACTAAAGTGTTAAGGAACAGCAACGCTATCATCTGAGTTAACCAACGACTTTTTGAGGTAGGAACTCAGTGAACGGGCGTTGTGTGTGGTGCTGAGCGGTTTATTTTTAAACCAACAACACCGAATGCTGGGGTTTGAAGACGGGTTTTAGGGTTGTTATGATGAGACTAATTCTTCTCATCAAGACACTATTGCCCCATTCAATCCCGCGAAATGCGAAACGGTATGAAACTAAGGGTTTTGTTAGTTTCCGCAATGCGGCTAATGTAATCCAACACGCGCCAACGCATCGGGCGATGACTACGAATTCCTTTAAAATCAATGTGTCAGTTCAAAATCCGGCCGTCGGTTAAAGTCACATCAAATATTTCATCAGCACGGATTTCTTCTTCACTGGGTAATAATGCGATATTGGTTGGACGTACAGATGAGACTTGATCTCCTAACAACCAAATCGCTTTCATCGGTACTAAAGTCACTAAAAAGTCTTTTAAGTGGATTATCGGTTTCGGCCATTATTTTACCCTAAAAGTTTTGAATCGGATTTGAGGCGTTCCGGTTACGACATTTTTCTGGATAAATATCTTAATTCTGTATATAATAAAAAATAGTGTTTTAAAATTAATCACTAAACCAATTGAAATTGATGATTTTAACTATGTCAACTAAACATAACATCTATAAAAATACCTCAAGGAAAGAATATAACCTTACCACCGAGCAACGCGACATTTACCGGAAGATATCTCAAGAATCCTTTTGGCTCAAAAAATGTGCCGAGCAAGGGCTTTTGTCTCGTGTTCATTCAATCAACACGCCACAACTTGATCCAAATGACTTAATGCCACCGTTAAAATCTAATAACCTGACAACTTTGAGTCTATTTAGTGGTGGTGGCGGTTTAGACTTGGGCTTTGATAAAGCGGGATATACCCACCAAGGCTCTTATGAAATCATACCTATTTGTGGTGAAACTTTAAAAAACAACCGTCCAAACTGGACAATTCATAGTGGCCCTGAAAAGGGCGATGTCACTCAAATCAAATGGATCGATAAGATTGGCTCAATAGATGTTATCCACGGTGGGCCTCCATGCCAGCCTTTTTCTATTGCCGGGCGACAGGAAGGCCAAAATGATGAGCGAAATATGTGGAGTGAATTTATAAGGGCTGTCAATATCATTAAGCCTAAATCTTTGGTTGCTGAAAATGTATTAGGACTACTCAGCCCGAAATTTCGTGGCTTTGTTCAAGAACAGATATTGGATAAGCTCCCTGATTACCATATCCTTATGTTTGAACTGAATGCCGCTAATTTTGGTGTTCCCCAGATAAGACGACGGGTATTCTTTGTTGGTTTTCGTACTCTGGCGGATTTTAAACATTTCAAAATTCCACAACCCACTCACATAAGCTCTGAATTAGAGAGAACACGTTTTGATAATGTTTGTAGCACATATGACCTATTTGAAAATACCTTACCTAAAACGATGGGGGTTAGAAAAGCATTAGGGCTTCCTGACATCGGTTATGACTCTTTGGCACCTACCTTAAGAAGCGCGTTCACTGGTAAAAGAAATACAACTTCTGTGTTGAATAGTACCGCCGGGCAGAAAGCTTGGGGCCATATAGAAATATGGCCCAACGGCGTACAAGCTAATCGTGACAAAGCCTCTGCTTTTCCGGCAAAAAACGAACATTTCCGACTATCAGTACAAGATTGTGCGTTATTGCAAGGATTTCCAGAAGATTGGTATTTTGCGGGTGCTGTCTATCAGGTGCTAGGCCAAATAGGTAATTCAGTGGCACCTCCGGTTGCCTATCAAGTCGCAAAAGCGGTGGCTCTTGCCCTGTCATTAGGCTTATAAGCAAACTGTCATCTATAGATTTAAGGATTGCTTGACCAAATTCCTTAGGCGTATAGCATGATTGTCAGTTATTTCTTCCCAACCAGAAAAGTAACTAGCCGGTATATGAGGATTATTTAATGTGCTTCCCCTTTCAATGAGGTAATTAACCCGGTCACTTAAAATCTCTAGCATCCTATAGCTACTATAACCGTCTTTCACATCTTGTAGAGCTAAATACTTATCCTTTTTATATTGCTTTTTTTGGATTCGTCTCGCATCGTGATATGAATAGACCTTTTTCTTACCACAAATTTTATATAAATCATATAGAGTGAGCTTTTTAGAAACGATATCAGCCAGCTTAAAGTCAAAGTGTCTATATTCGGCTTTTTCCTCAATCCATGGGGCAATCATACTTGGACTGCCATATTTATAATAAACGTCTTTTTCTTGATAAAAACCAAATAGCCAATGTTTTCCTTGCCATTTCTTAATATGATCCAAGCCAAAGTCCCTTACTGTTGTCACGGAACCTTTTGACGTTGTTTTTAACTCAAATGGGATTTTATTTTCCCCTAATTCAAGGAAGGCATCAACACCAGACCTACCTTCTGATGTATCTCGAACGAGTTCAAATAACTCGATCATTTGATGTTCTCTGGAATCATCTTGAAAATAATTTTTGCTCATCTTATCCATTTATTGTCCTTAATAATTAAAATACCCAATTGACGTGTTTAAAAATTTATCCTTTAAAATAATCGGCTTGGGCACTGCCGCGGCCGACAAACGGTTTGGCGAGAACGGGTGCGGCTTGTTGGCTGATTTCAAACCTTTACACGGCGCTTGGCGGAACAAGTGTATCGGTTGCGGCTTGATACGGGTGTTATCTCTGCACATTAATGCCAGTGACATGCGCGGTTGGTGAAATCAATCGGTTAACCAATAATGGTTCTGAAAGCGCAATATTCTTAAAAGATTGGATTGTAAGCGCAACTGAGGGCCATCACTTAATTTTAAAGCATCCAAAGTCTTTTATGGCCCCCAAACAAGACCGTCCAAATAACCATAAAAAATATATGTCAATAATCGGCCCGCGTGTCACTTCTCTGCCAAACTAAAGTTTGGACTCCTGCCAAACTTCAGTCGGACGGCTGCGCGTGAGGCGATAAATCGCCTACTACAAACGGGCCTTTTCCTTTATGGTATTGACACACTGCGTTGTGTACCCGGGAATAGACTCAATCCGATTCATTTATGCTAACAAATACTAACGAATACTAACAAACGTTAACAATAGCGCCACATCCTAAAAAAAAATCAATCCGTCAAATCCAGAAAGAAGTTGTACTTCCAGTATACTTTAGGCGCGATCCCAATTCCCATGAACACCTCTATTGGTTTGTAGGGACTACCGAAAAACCTTAGAAGGAAGCCAAACTTGCGGGCGGGGTTCGGAGCCCCGCCCCGCTTGAAACAACAATAAACCGCCCGTGCCATTTCTTACTAACATGGCCTTTGCCTTCAATTTAAATTGGACTTTTTAATCTACTTTGTCACATTACAGATAATTTAGTTATTTTATGAGGTTTACTAATTTTGTTATTTATAAATCAATGATTTACGTTAAATCTGACAAAGTCGAATTATTGTTCATGTTTAATTCCCAATTCCCAATTCCCAAGATTTTGGCGTTTTGCAAGTACTTCCAAGAAGAAAATTTTTCTGGACAACCATATATTGCTCGGCTTGAAATTTTGATTTATAATGACTGTCCTGTTTTTGGAGCGGGTTGCTCGTAGCGCGTAACCTTTTTATTTGTAAGAATAACACTATTGAAATGAGACTGCCGTTAAATACTATTACCGTGATACGCGAAGCTGCCAAACATCATTTTGGACCACAGGCTAAGGTGTGGTTATTTGGTTCTCGGGTTGATGACAATAAACGTGGGGGAGATATTGATCTCTATGTCGAGGTGGATACGCCCATTTCTGATAGGGTACTCAAAACTTGTCGAATGGATGCCGAAATTCAAATTGCTTTGGGAGAACAGAAGATTGATATTGTGGTATTCTCACCCGGACAGCAACGATTGCGAATTCATGAAATTGCCAAACAAACTGGGGTTTTGTTATGACTCTGAACTATCGTCCCGAACACCTAGAACGTTTTTTATCCATGCTGACAATGGTATCAAAACAAGCCGTATTATTAGCTGAAACCCGAAAACGGTTATTTGGTCAGGCGAATATTGATGCGGCATGGATAAACGGGTTGTCAAATAACGATTACTGGGCCGATGTGCTAGAATCCTTTGTTTCCCGATTTGGACGTATGCAGGATAACTTGGGCGATAAATTATTGCCGAGGCTTGCCTTGCTAGAGGGTGAAAGGCCGGGTAACGCCATTGACAATTATAATAAAGCAGAGCAACGGGGATTAATACGTTCTGCGGATGACTGGATGAATATGCGCTCATTGCGTAATAAATTGGTGCATGAATATCTTGATGATGTGGATGAGTTTGTTGACTCGCTGCATTTGGCTAAGACGTTGACAGATGATTTATTACAGGCTTATAAGAATATTCGGCACTATGCTGAACACCATTTGCAGATTGCGCCTGGTAAATTGCCACCTCTATGAGGTACAATAAGCCAAGCGTATCCTACACTGGCTGCCATTTTTCAGAAAAAGCCGTTTTGTGCCAAACCTTCGAGGTTTGGCAACCCTCGAATATTTTTAGGGGGACAAAACTTTTCTGGACGACTAGAGTCTGTCTTACCTAATTCTAATTCTTAGTGTACAAGATGGACAATTTACCCCGGTACAACTCACTATTTAAAGGAGGAAATCATGTTGAGGCTGTTTCTCAAGTCCTATTGTTACTATTCCTATTTTCCAGTGCGGTAGTAGCACAAGAACCCGATAGAGCGGAAGCGACTCTTAACTATTGGAATAGGTTCTGGAAAGAAATAAGTAGTTGGAATGCCAATTTGAATGCTATCAAGGAAGAGTCACCTGACGGCAGGCTTGAAAAAATGGCATTAGCCTACCTAAATGTCGTAGAAGCACTCAAAACAATTCCTTCTACGTTGCTTATATTGAGTGTGCAATTCCAAGGACATTTAGGAAAAATTGCAAGGAGTACCACTCGGCAGGCTACCATCTTACGTCAACTTCGTGCTAATGATGAAGAAAAAGGAAGACATCGAAAAGCGTTACGAAGCAAAGCTCAAGGCTATTGAGGTTTAAATAGAGAAAGCAGGCCATCCTAGTAGGAAATAAATTCGATCTCAAGGCCAAAAAGAGTCAAGAATTGTCAGTAATCGCTTTTGAATACGAACCCATGCAAAGAGAACTTGCTATCGAAGCCCAAGAACTTGGTAAGAGTACAAGAACATTGTATGAAGAGCTACACTCATTTAATGCCAAATGGCAGGTAATGAATATTACGCTCACTGAAAGATTAAAGTGGTAAGAATAACAGGTTGTTGTCTGTTGCGGATTTTTGGGAAGGCTTGAATACCTATTTCTGAGATGCGACATTGACCTATTTTTGCTGGCAGTGAATCGTTCCCAAACTCTGTTTGGGAACGTTTTCCATGACGCTCAGCATCATTTTTGCTGGCAGTGAACCTTTGGTTAAAAACATCTTCAGCTAAATTCTTTAACCGATAGTTAAAGCAACTTATTTTCAAGTTTAATTGAGTACTAATCCCTCTTTTTGACTTCTTCAACGCTCATCTTATTTATACTGTCCGCAATCACCATTCTCACAACATCACTCAATCTGATTGGAGACGATGAGGGAAACCGACAGATTCGGTATGAAATATCGGCAGAATTTAACCATGACACGAAAAAGATGTACGCCTATTACAAACCAGTTGAAGAAGAATTAACTTGACAATGTCACATTTCAATCACCAATCACCGCACGGCTTCTCGTACAAGGTTCGCCTTGTACTCCTGATAATGTGACATTGTCAAGGTAAACAATCATCTATAGTACAACTGTCAGTAAAAATGGGAATGCGCCTATGAACCATTCCCAAGACTCTCCCCAAAATCCGTGACAATCAGAAAATCTATTTCACAGCAAAACTCAACACCTGTATTATTTTCCGTACTTCATGAATATTTTTGTAAATCTTATCTAAAGCGTCATGTGTCATATAGGCCTCTAATACGCCATAAAGCATTCCATTTCGACGTGCCTCATCAATAGTATCCGTTCCCCAAATCTTTTGTTTTAAATAAGGTTTTGCTCGCAAAGAACGGCATTGATTATCAAAGATATCTTCGGTGCAGGCTGCTACTAAAATCTCTATGCTTGGAAAACAAATTAGTGGCACAACCAGCGGTAAATATTGGTCGCTATAACCTTGTTCAACCAGTTTCTGGTAAAATTCATCTATGACTAACCCTAAAATGGCTTCAACCGAATAGGCCCATTTTTGAAAATAGTTATTTCGATGGCCTAATGGTTTTTCCGAGTCGGAACTGATGATCACCAAATCACGATTGTCAAGTACAATATTCTTTTTTTGCAACATTTTCAAGGTGTTGATTAATGAATTAACCACTTGTTTTTTCAAGTCTGTTGCTTGTTCACCAAACAAATCATGGCTGTTTTTTTAGCAGCTTTGTCAATAAAATTATTAACAAAACCACCTAATTTTAGCGACAACCCACTGTCTCGAAGTCCAAGGCATAAAGTGCTATCTGGTAATCCACTTTTCCCAACGCATTTTGCCATTCACAAGCAAATACCATTGGCGTATTGGTGGTATCTAAGCTATGTTTATGGGGAAAATAATCCGCGTTTTCTACTTTTTGCGTGTCAGATTGAGGCGCTGTGCGATTTATCAATTGGGCAAAATGTTGAATCCCGTTTTTATCATCTCCTTGTCATTTGTTAACGCGAGGAGTGCTGTAAATAATCGCCCTCGCATTTCATCATATGCCACGGCGCGTAATCGTTTAACCACTTGAGGCAACACTTTTTTGGGATTATCACATGTTTACCCAATCAGTGCTATAGATGTTCAGAAAATTAATTTCAAAACAGCCAACAGTTGTCTGAAAGCTCAAGTCCCCTAAAGGGGACTAAATAATTAATTATCTGAAAATCTATAGTAAAGCCGGACGATTTAAATTTTAGCCGTTTTTCGGCTTTCATTTTCCACAAATGGATGACTCGGTAACGCCATGAGAGTATGACTTTACCATCAGAACATTTAATTTGGTGTCGCCCCTTATCATCATTTCCAGCGCCATTTCCAACATAAATTACTTAACGAAACACGTCTCGGTGATAGGTTTCCGCAATGCGGCTAATGTAATCTAACACGCGCCAACGCATCGGGCGGTGGCTACGAATCCCTTTCCAATCAATGTGTAAGTTCAAAATACGTCCGTCGGTTAAAGTCACATCAAATATTTCATCAGCACGGATTTCTTCTTCACTGGGTAATAATGCAATATTGGTTGGACGTACAGATGAGACTTGATCTCCTAGCAACCAAATCGCAAAATAGGTACTAAAGTCACTAAAAAGTCTTTTAAGTGGATTATCGGTTTCGGCCATTATTTACCTCAATTGTCTGAATCAGAATTTTCAGAATTTGAGAATTTTCAGAATAAACCTTTTTATCTCTTATGTTTATTCGGTTCATTCTAAAAGGGTCTGAATCAGAATTTTCAGAATTTGATAATTTTCAGAATAAACCTTTTTATCTCTTATGTTTATTCGGTTCATTCTCAAATTTAATTTTAGAAATTCTGATTGGGAAATTGTAGCAGAAAAGTCATGATTCGGGACTAACTGAAGCCTGAATTTTATGGCATGTTGTTTGAGGTGAGAAACCAAGGCTCGAAAAGAAACAGGGTTTCTAAATATCCGATAACTCATGCTTGTGCACTTTCCGACATTTAATTCACTGTTAAACAATCTCTGTAGTTATTGCTTCGTTAATGTCTATAGTCAGCAACATGCTTAAACGTCACCAGTCGATCCGATTCGATATCCTGATGTTTTTTTACTGCACCGTCGGGCCAATAAATTGTTAGTTCATCAATCTGAGTTGCTGGCCCCAAACCAAAATGTCGCTCAGAGTGGTGCTGAGAAAGGTACGCGCCGTCGGCACCCACTTGAGCGGTTTGTACCAATTCACTCGTTATTCACCTGTACCGTGACGCGGGCCCCGATAGCGTAGGTATTGCCGCCGCGCTGACGTAGGCGCAGAGCAAGCCAATGGCCGTCACTGTTTGAGGTCTTGTGGAGCAAGCATGGTACTTGCGGGATGTGCCATAACGGCGATATCCATCTTGCCATCACCCTCGTAATCGGCTTGGGCACCGCCGCGGCCGACAAACGGTTTGTAATATTATAAAAATTAAGGGATTGAATTGTAAGCGCAACAGGGGGCCATCACTTAATTTTAAAGCATCCAAAGTCTTTTATGGCCCCCAAACAAGACCGTCCAAATAACCATAAAAAATATATCTAAATGACCGGCCCGCGTCTCACTTCTTTGCCAAACTAACGTTTGGACGACTGGTTGTTTGCGTGAGGCGATTACAAGCCTACTAAAAATCTGCCTTTCCCTTAACATTATAAAACCGTAACGGAAACCCGCTGAAGATGATATCCACCAACACCAACGTGGCAATAATAAAGAAGCGCCACTGGATGATCCCGTGAGCAAGCATAGCGTTCAATCATTGGTCATTTTTCAGGTTATTGAGAATTTAGTCATTGATGTGTGACTTTAATTGGTGAATTCTATTGTTCTTAATACTGCCAAACTCTCAAATAGGTTGGTTTTCCTATTGTCAGTCCAACCACAGATTTTTCATCTGACTCTGGTGGGCAACAACGTTGCCCACTCTGTCTGGCTACCTCTTATACCCACTTTCCTCCAATTGAATAAACTTCTTTATTAAGTGAAATGGAAATGGTAAGACTGTATATTGGTTGTAACGCACAAAAGAGACATCCAGCAACGGGAAAAACTTATCTGGATTGAATTCGCCATCAATCAAAATAATGCCACGAATTAAATTACTTCGCGTTTGCTCATCCTTAAAAGCATTTTTCTGCCCCACCATGTATTGCAGGTTTTCAGGATCAAACATAATGCCTTTTGACCAATCTGTGACAGTTTTCTTGGTTGATCTGAGATCAATACCCAGATAATCAGACAAGTCATTATCCCATTCTGATTTTGATTTCGGATGTGTTTTACCGAGTTCAGTATATCCGCCCAATTTCTCAGTGCAGCTTGACGCTGCTTGAGTCTTAGACTTTGCTTTTACCAAGTTTTCATAAGAAGCTGAAGTTGTACCATCGCGCCTGACTTTATTCAGAAAGTTGTTCCATGTAGCGACGCTTGGATCATCACTCTCAGTTGTTACCATAAAATCCTTAATCGACTTTGGCTCTGTTCTGTTTTGAATGCGTTCCAACATAGTGCCAGTATCAAATAACGCACGGCAATCATTGCCTTTTGTTATTTCAACCACAAACTCTTTGGACACAATAATGTATTGATGCCCTTTCAACAACTCGTCTTGCTGCTCTTTGTCCAAAGGTTTATCATCATCAAACGAGTGGTAACTGTATATCTGTTCTTCAACCTCGTTATAGTCTCTTTCTGTCAGTCGTTTGAATTCACTGTCAAAATCACTATCAGACAGGTTGATTATGTGTAATTTGCCATTATCCACAAAGAGCATTTTTTGCCGGTACAGGAACACTAAGGCTAAAAAATCGGTTTGTACTTCACCGAAGTAAGGCCAAATTTTCAAAGCAATACTGACTAAAACTTCTGTACGTTGGGTAATGGCTTCTTTGTCCCACCTTGTCACATTCGCAAAGTATCTGTTCAAATGCAGATGACTCTTTTTCAAGCATTTCTGTTTTCTGAAAAAATCTAATTTTGCCAGTTGTTTTTGATTAATATCTGAAAGGGTTAAATTACCAATTGTATTGACTAAGGTTTGCTCAATACTTTGGTAATCCTTTCCTAACTGTTTTTTCCAATCAGGCGTGAGTTCTTGTGGTAAAATATGTTCAATCGTGTGACGTTCAAAATTAACGGAGGTTTTGTTCTCAAAACTTTCTAATCGCCCAAGTATAAATTGTATTTTTTGACGAGACTTATCACGTTTTTTATCCAACTGAGTTGTTTTCAAATCTTCAATAAATTGAATATCCGAACGATAGTGCTTTTTTGAAAGCTCTATTTTCACACCCTTCACAAAATCACTATGCCTGGATGAATTCTTATGCAGATGAATAAAAACCCGATTTAAAGGGGATGTAGACACTTTGCAAATAGAACGACGAACGGAAAAATTTTCGAGTAACTTGAGTACTTCGATAAATTGAGTTTCAGAAATACCTTGTTGATTTTCATAATCAGCATAAACCGTCAACAAAAACGGATAGGAAATCGTAAATCCAATTTGGTTTAAGCGAGCAAGATATACTCTAATATTTTGATTATTTTCTTTTTCAGGATTAAGCAGTTTTTCATAATAACCCGCGAACTGAGCCAACTCTTTTAATAAACCAACCACTTCTGGCGTTTCAAGTTTATCAATACGCTTTTTCAAGGTGAAATAGGCTTCATTTTTCTTGACGTTTACGCCATCTTTCATTAAATAATGACGCATGTAGTCACTCAAACTATTACCCAGTTTGTCTTGTATGGGTTTCCAATAAGTATTGTAGCTTTCATCTACCTTGTTCTCGCCAACGTGCATAAAGAAATAGTTGCGAATTAAATCTGCTTGAGAAAGCTCTGCACCTTTCGCATTCAAACCTTCAAAGATTTTATAAGCATCATCTCCTTCTGCCAATTCTATATGAACAATTCTTAAAGCATTGGTGATTATTCGTGTGAGTGTTTTAAGATCAAACGATTTGTTCTCAACAGAGTTGGTAAAAAAGAGAAAAGTATCTTTAATACGATTATTATCAATGGAGCCTGTTTCATCACCCCTGATAATTGTTTCAAAACAGTCTTTATCACCTTGTAATTCAGTGGGCAGTCATTTTGGACGATTTTCATTGAAAATATTAAACAAATAGGCTTGTTTAATTTCGTTCGCGAGTTGTTCGATCATCTTTTTTCGCTTCATTCCGTAAAGCGGCTAATAAAACAAAGAGAGTTGTTAGACGTTGTTGCCCATCAATTAATAAAAATTGCTTAACGCCGTCATTTTCTTTGACGGGTAGGGTGACAAAAGAGCCAAAAAAATGATTTTCATTGTGGTTATCCTCACAAGAGGAATACAAATCCATGATATCATCCCACAATGCTTGCCAATGTTTCTTCTCCCATACATAAGCACGTTGAAACAACGGAACGAGGTATTGTTTCTTTCCTTCTATGAGGGATTCAATATTTTTTTCGCCAGCTTTCATAGGTATTAAAGCAATACACAAGATTACATTTATAAGTCGTTTTCGATAGCCGAATTAAAAAAATCGGTTTTCTCTTTTCAAAAAGCTTTTATTAATTTGACAATGTCATATTTCTTATATCGCGTTGGGTAGAGAAATGATGAGTTTATACGACAATTATTTGTCAATTATCTTTCCCTTTCCTGACTTGTAAGCCTTTGAGGTAAGGCATGGGGAATGAATTTGTCAGTGTACTACGTCATTGCTCGAATGTGACATTGTCGAGTTAATAAGTAAACAATTATAGGAATTGGCATATAAAAATTCAAGTACCCAAAATGTTTAATTGACAATATTTATTTTACAATTTATAGGGTTATTGGTTTTTCTCCACAATCTCAATCTCCGCTACCGTCAAGCCATACAACTGATAAACCAATTCATCAATCTGCCTATCCGTTGCGTCAATCTGCCGTTGCAAAACCGTTTGTGTTTGTGGTTCTTTCGCTGTGGCAAGTTGTTTGTGTCGTATCAGCATATGATCAACTAACTTGACCAAATTGGCGTTTTTATCTTTCATTGGAAATTGTGAAAGTTGTTTTTTAGTATACCAAGGATAAAGTTGGTCGTATATTGCATATTTATGTTTTAAATACCACGCCCCTATTTTTGACAGTAAGAGACCCAAAATATGTTTTAATTCCTCCGTGTCATGGTTTGGGGAAATTATGATATAAAGTGATTGATCTAAAGCCATGGGTTCTTCAAAAAAAGTTCCGTGTAATTTGGAGCTTAAAATTTTACGAAGCGTTATTGATGGCTCAAAGAAAAATTCTGCTGTTCGTGATTCTGCCAGCCAAGCTCCATAAGACAAATATTCACCACTCGCTTTAAATGTGTAGCGCCCGACATGCTTACCTTTAATTTCGGGTAAGTAGGTGTCATCTAACGGTGTATCGGCATGGTAAGATTTTTCATCCTTATCTCGCTTAGTTTGATAACCCTGTTCAAATTTGGATTTTCCATAGCCATCCGTCCTATAAGCGTGAATTCCTCGGTTAATTTTTACATTTTGTTCTAACGGGTACGAATCGTGTTCAATTTTGTTGAGAATCGTTTTTAGATCAGTTGATAAATATGGATTAATTAATCCCATTTTGACCGATTTTTGGGGATTAATTGTATTGAGTGTAACAAACTGTTTTGACTTTGATAAACAATCAATAGGGAAATTGCTTGGTTTACCGGTGACTGATACAACAAAAATCGAATTTTCCAACGTAACGCCGTTAAAAACAGGGTAATCAAACACAATAACTCTATCAATTTTATGTTTTGTCAATAAATGATTTCTCAGTTTAGAAAAAGAGTGCGAATTAAGCCATGAATCTGGCACGATAAACGAAACTTTTCCTTGTTGACAACTTAAAGACAGAGCGCGTTCAATAAAATAAACGTAAAAATCGGTTTGATATTGTGTTAACTGATAGTTTTTTTGAAAATAATCAGGATAATCCTTACCCGCTGAATAGAGATAAGGAGGATTCCCAATCACCGCATCAAAGCCACCCGCTTTCATAATCTCACTAAACTCTATTGCCCAATCAAACGCATTAATTCGATACAGCGTCTCTTCATCCAATAGCTCTCGTTGTTGTCCATGATAAAAATCAGTGCTAATCAACGAATTACCACATTTTATCTGATTATCTAAGTCGGGCAACACGCGCTGTTGAAATAGGGCGCGTTGTGGAAACTGGTTTTGTTCATTTTCTAAGACTTTGAGCAACAAAGACAGTTTAGTCACTTCGACGGCTTGAGAATCAATGTCTACGCCATAAATGTGATTTAATAAAATCCGCTTGCGTTCGGTAATCGTTAGTTGCCAATCACCGCCAGTCGTTTGATAGAGACGTGGATTTTTGCCTTTCGCCCATTTTTTCGGGTTTTGGCGATAGTGTTCACGGTGCCACTCTAACAAAAATTGATACGCACCGAGCAAAAATGAACCGGAGCCACAGGCGGGATCTAATATTTTTAATTGACTGACTTGATTCGGATTTTTCCGTTGAACCAGCTGCCCTATCGTTTGTTTCACAATGTAGTCGACAATATAAGTCGGCGTATAATAAACACCACCGGCTTTTTTAACGTCCGGCTTTTGTTCCACCACCGCACGATGGGCCGGTGTTAGACGGATGACTTTGCCTAAAAATTGTTCATAGACTTGTCCCAGAATGTCAGCGGGTAGTACCGAAAATTCATAAGGACTATCAGGATAGTACAGATTTTTCAGTATCTCTTTAAGGATTTTATCATCAATAACCAGAGTGGCTGTCAGCTTGTCCGGATTCTCGCGCTGTTTTTCAGATTGAAAATGAAATAAGCCGGAGTTATAACGTTCATCGGCTTCGCAAAACAGTTGAAACAGTCGCGCATAGATATCCGGGTGGTTTCGCAACGCGAGTAATCGTCCATAGTCTTCAATGCCTCGATCTTCGCAAATTCGCAAAAACAGGGTACGGTCAATGGTTTGTTGGACCGCAAAGTTCAGTTGTCGTGAGGTTAAGTTGGGATTACGTAACGCGAGATTGCGAGCGAGCATGTCGCGCCAGCGTTCAATTTCAGCCAAAAAAGCGGTGTCAACTTCGGCGGTGCCTTTTTTGCTTGTTTGAGACTTGATGTATTTATCAAAGGCCCCTTTTAAAATCGCTTCGCGGGAGAAAATGCTGACGAGTTCATCCCAACGGGCCAGATATTCGGTGTAAGTTAAATACAAAATCCGCGCATGTGCAGCGTTATCGGTTTTTAAAGGTTTGATACGGCAGTCGTAGACGGCGAATTCGGCAAAATTCGTTAAAATGCTCAGTGGCAATTTGGCACTCCAGCCATAACGGCGCACTTGAAATGCGGCTTCGGCATTGTTTTTGATTTGAATTGAAGGCTTTTTGGCTTCTAAAAAGAATTTTCGCACGCCGCCTATTCTAAAACTGTAATCAGGCGCTTTGGTGGCACGGCCGATTTTGAGCGCGTCTTCATGGATGACATCTTTGTAGGCTTCGGCGTAGCCTTGCTCATTGGCAACATCCCAGCCTAATGCGATAAAGAATGGATCAATAAATTCGCGGCGCGTTTGAGTTTCGTTATAAGTGCTTTGTTGATAAGTTTCGATTTGACTGGCAAAGCGTTCGACTAAGGATTGTATAGTTTGAGAATTTTGGGTATTCATAGCACTTCAGAGAAATCCGATTTTAAAAAAAATAACGCAAAAGACGCACGCTATAGACGCAAATAGTTTAAATATTTTGCTTCTTTAAGAACTTTAGCCTTTTTAGCATCTTTAGCGTTTATATCGATATCACTCAAAACGAATGTTGACATCAATCTGATTTTTGACTTTGAATTTCCAAAAACTGTTTTGAATACATTTCAGAAAATTCTGGCGGTACTTTTGTGGCTTTACCTAAATATTCAGCAGCCAATAAACAAAATTTACCCGATTGTGGTTGTTCAACAGCCATAAGACTCGCAAATTTGATAGAATCTTTACCCTGATTTAAGTAAGTCCAAGCCACTTCTCTTGCTAATAAAGGTGCAAACAGAGCTTGTCTCGGTGCATCTAAGATGTGACGAGTCAGTTGAACAAATTTATCCCATTCAGGTGGTGTTAATTCTTTTTCTTCTCCACCATTTTGCTTTTCTCTTGGCACTAATTTTATCAGTTGATTCGCCAATTCATAAGCATCACGTCCCCCATAAAGTAGCAGTAACAACGCTTCTGCAAGATCATCTCTATTACTGGGTTGCAAATAGGACATGAAAATTTGCAAACTGAGACGTGCTAAAGCATGTAGAAACAATGCAACAAAATCTCCGAACAAAGCCGTATGCAAAGCTTTTGCGGGATCAAGTTCTGGATGTGCTTTTCTTAATATCGCTATGGTTTTTCGACAGGCTTCAGCAGGTGATTCACACATCCAAAAAGCGGAACGTGAAAACGTAACCATATTTTCCAATTTTGGGAATTTTTCAGGAATAGAAAAAAATATTTCCCAATTGTCTAGTTCAGCTACACTACTGACACCGATTTGCAAATTACCATCAGTGGCATTCGCTAATATACCAAACTCTCCTTCTTTTACAATGGAAGTTTATCGGTGATTCGCGCCCACTTTTACAATCAAATAAAAATGCGCGATATCCTAAAAATTCATCCGGCACCGAACCGAGTACGTCTATGTCAGTAATCAATTTGTTCTTAGTGGTGGAAATTTTAGGCAAAACATCAATTTCTAACTGAGGAAACCAGCGTTTTGCCACAATATAACGTAATGCACTTGCCTTTTGCGCTCGATCTTTCACTAAATCACGGTGGCAATCAAACGTTGCGGATGGGGCTCTCCACCCCGGGAAACCCACATCGTGAGTTCGATTAGCCAATCACATACCTTTCCGTAGAAACCAGTTTGATAAACTCAGACACCTGCTCTCTGGGAAGATCTATGCCGAGCAATTTCAGCCACTCATGATCGGTAAAAATATCAAGCACATTACGGATTTTCTTGTCCTTTACCGCTTGATAGAGCAGTTGCTCAACATCATCGGCTTCGTTTTCCAAAAGTAGGCTGACGTTATGTAAACACATATAAGCACACAACCTGCTATTAAATAAATCAGCCCATTTCTCAGCATCTTCTTGCTTAGGAAAAAAACAGGTGGCTTCTTTCCAGTCGTTATCAGCACAACGATAGGGTTTTGTTCGCTGCTTTCCCCGTTTTCCTCGGCTTTTTTCTACAACCGACAACTTCCAACGTTTTGCCACGTTTGCTAAACAAGGCTTATTGTAATCATCGACAGGGGTTATGCGGGTTTCAAGGAGGATTCCCATCCTCTCCAGACGACTCCAATTCTCCGTCCCCCCAGCAGTGCAAGCCACCAATAGGGGAGGAGTCACCAGTAATTGAATATTGGAATGAACATAGACAGCCAGGTGAGAAGAAAAATAAGGCATGCCACGCCAAATAAATTCGCCGACATCAAGTTCAGGGTTATAAAACACCTTGGTTTTTTCCCAATATACGAAATCATCTAAGCTATCTTCTAAATCTTCCAAATTGTCAAGCATAATATTTCTCTTTAGGAATCGTCACAAAATAATTTGGACATTTATAGATGTTCATAAAAATAATATCCAAAAGGGCGAACACGCAGGTTCGCCCCTAAAAATATATAAAACGGGAAATTATTTCGTGCTCATTCCTTAGGTCGAAATGACTATTGTAGGGTGGGCAAGAAATAAAATAATGGGGGTCAGAGTAACATTAATTGATTAACTTTTATTTTTGAACAGATTTTTGTTTCCACAATCTCAATCTCCCTTTTCGTCAAATCATACAACTGATAAACTAAATTATCAATTTGCCGATCAGTCGCATCAATTTGACGTTTCAAAACGGTTCGACTGTGCGAATCAAGATTCGTTTTGAGTTTTTGGTTGAATGTTAGCATGATTTCAACCAGTTGTACCATTTTATCAAGTTCTATAGATTTAAGGATTGCTTAACCAAATTTCTTAGACGCATAGCATGATTGTCAGTTATTTTTTCCCAATCAGAAAAATAACTTGAATGCCTTGTTCAACAACGTTCAAGCATGAGTAAGGCTTCTTTCTCTCTCCCATTATTGTAATTATTCCAATTACAGATTTTTCATCTGACTCTGGTGGGCAACAACGTTGCCCACTCTGTCTGGCTACCTCTTATACCCACTTTCCTCCAATTGAATAAACTTCTTTATTAAGTGAAATGGAAATGGTAAGACTGTATATTGGTTGTAACGCACAAAAGAGACATCCAGCAACGGGAAAAACTTATCTGGATTGAATTCGCCATCAATCAAAATAATGCCACGAATTAAATTACTTCGCGTTTGCTCATCCTTAAAAGCATTTTTCTGCCCCACCATGTATTGCAGGTTTTCAGGATCAAACATAATGCCTTTTGACCAATCTGTGACAGTTTTCTTGGTTGATCTGAGATCAATACCCAGATAATCAGACAAGTCATTATCCCATTCTGATTTTGATTTCGGATGTGTTTTACCGAGTTCAGTATATCCGCCCAATTTCTCAGTGCAGCTTGACGCTGCTTGAGTCTTAGACTTTGCTTTTACCAAGTTTTCATAAGAAGCTGAAGTTGTACCATCGCGCCTGACTTTATTCAGAAAGTTGTTCCATGTAGCGACGCTTGGATCATCACTCTCAGTTGTTACCATAAAATCCTTAATCGACTTTGGCTCTGTTCTGTTTTGAATGCGTTCCAACATAGTGCCAGTATCAAATAACGCACGGCAATCATTGCCTTTTGTTATTTCAACCACAAACTCTTTGGACACAATAATGTATTGATGCCCTTTCAACAACTCGTCTTGCTGCTCTTTGTCCAAAGGTTTATCATCATCAAACGAGTGGTAACTGTATATCTGTTCTTCAACCTCGTTATAGTCTCTTTCTGTCAGTCGTTTGAATTCACTGTCAAAATCACTATCAGACAGGTTGATTATGTGTAATTTGCCATTATCCACAAAGAGCATTTTTTGCCGGTACAGGAACACTAAGCCTTCCATCAGACTATAGCAAGGAAACCTTTCAGAAATAGTCTCATTTCTCATCAAAATATCTCTGATGTGTAATCCGCTGAGGCTGATTGTCAAGTCCCTTTTTAGGTCTTTTTCAGAAGGAAGTTTATATTGCAGATACTTACCACTTGTCTTGAAGTAGGTTTGCATTTCCTTTTTATCATCTTCATCCTCGTTGCCATCTTCATCCGTTTCGATGTCATAATCTTCATCATCAGCACTTTTGTTGGTCAGCTTTCTGTCTTGCGGATTGATGACTAAGGTTTTTAACACCACGCCTTTCGCCTTTAACTTTTCGTCGTCACGATAGGGATCATCGCCATATTTTTCAAAAGATAAGATGCCTTTTTCAAAGGCTTCTTTACCATAATCACGAATGACCAAAAACCTTTCAGTTTCATCTGGGTTTTCCATTATGGTTTTATCTTTAATCACAAATTGACAATCGCCTCTAACCGCACATAAAGCGTTGAGAACTTCCTCAAAATCTCTTGATTTGTTCAAACGCGCATCAATCAGTGTCACCGGATAATCAGTGAATGGCAATTCTTGTTTGCACTGTTTGTTGGTACCGGTTGATACCCGTGAAAAGTTCAGTTCTTGCATTTTTGCATCAATGCCAATGCCTTGCAAATAGCTTTGGATCTTGGTTAAGTTTTGGTTAAGTACATAACATCTTGAGTGTTTGAGTTCTTCCTCACTTTTGGTGGAAACATTGATAATCCAGTTTCTGCCTGCTCTCTTAGGCTCTTTGAAGGCATGTTGTGGTGTTGCCGTTTGGCTTGTTGTCTCAGAAGTTTCTGATACGGGTTTCTTTTTATACCGGTTTTCTTCCTTGATTTCAGACACATTGATCGTCTTGATGTTCTTCAAATCATGTGGGGTGACTTGGATAAACGTTTGAGCATTATTAGGCATCCTGTAATAAGTTTGCCATCTGAGTTTTTCGTCGGTAAGCGCATTCTTTCTTTTTTGACTCAGTAGACGCATTTTACCTAAGTTATCCCGCATGAGTATTTCTAGCGTCTCATGCTTCCCGTCACTTTGACGCACTAGCTGTTTATCGCGTCGCCAATTGTGCAATGGGGTAATGCCTAGCACTTTTCTATGTTCCACACCAGGCTTATCATCAGGTTTGTACATTTCCCCAGTTGGAAAATAAATTTTGCCTTTGCCCGTAAAAGCGACATCACTTTCATCTTTCACGCAGAAGTTTTTAAGCGCGACTTTGAAAAGCGCCACTAAATCCAGCGTATCTTCTGTGCTGGCATCAAATTCTCTACAATCCATCAGGAGATTATCATAGTCACGCAGTTCTAGCGGTTTAGACAGGGTAGGCGGAAGACACAGATAAACTCGCAAACGACCTTTAAGTATGTAGTAAGCGTATTGTGTTCCATCTTCCATAATCGTTTGATCACGCAACGTGCAGTGCATCCGTGAATAACCATCTCCACGCGCTTTTTCGAATAACCCCCAACTCATATCATATATGAAAACACGAAAATGCTTGCGTATTTCTTCATAGTTAATGGCGGATTTGAGGAGAAAGGAAGTCGTTTTGACTTTGTAAACACGGCTTTCTTTTGTCGATTTAGGCTTTTTTAAGGCCGTTTTCGATTTAGGCTTTTTTAAGGCCGTTTTAGTTTTAGCTTTGGACATATTAGTAGAGTCTGTGGAAAAAAGAGACAACTGATTGATAGCGTTTTCTTTTCTCGCTTTAGGCATTGTTACTCTCCTAGTGCTCACTATGAGGACAACGAATTACTAGGATAAACGAATAAAGTATAATAATAAATAGAATAAATTCAAAATTTTAAACTAGAATTTCCCATTCGTTTATCCCTGTAATTCGTTGTCCTCATTAGAAAGGTAAATCAAATGACTTATCCAATTGGGTGCGTAAGTTCTATCTCCATCAAAGATGCTTCCAGATATGATAACAATTCGTCAAATATTTTGTGGACTTTGTTCTTGTTACTAGAATCTAGCGCACCCGCCAGATAAACAAAAGAGGCTTCTTGATAGTCAAATACGCGCTGACATTGCTCATCACGATAATAAGCTTGTTGTGTATAGTAGTTTTCTCCTTCATACATCAGGTTGATATAAATAACCTTGGCATTCTCATTACCAGGTAACGACTTGATAGCCCGTAAAGTATTCAGTCCTTTTTCCACATATTCATGATGACCAATTTTGGAAGGGACATCGACATCTTCTGGCTCAGTGGCAAATTTTTTGATGATATCAGGCTTCCAATTTTTTGCATCAATATAAATCGGTAATCCTTTTACCTTAAAATCAAACAACTCAAACAGTCCATTGGGGATGGCATCGTCGTCTTCAATCTCAATACCAGCGTGTTGCAACAACGCTTTAAGCCCTTCTTCACCAATAGCCCCCTTCACAATCGCTTGTTGAAATTCTCGTATAAAAATACTATTGGGCTGATCTTTTGTATAGGAATGACTCAGTTGAAAACCCTTTCGGATAAAGTAATTTCTTATTACGGTGTTTTCCTGAACCACTTCATATACTTTATTCAGAAAATAACGTTGACATTTGGGTTCGGGGTTGGGAATAATACTATCATCTTTGATATAAACCACTTCTTGGTCATATTCGTAATAATTGATATACTTCGTTTCCACCGAACAAAAATCACGAAAGTCAAAGCCGTCTAACTTGGCTGTATATTCGCCTTTTAAGGCCGCTGTTCTGATATCAGCCCATAACTTTCTCACCTTTTTGGCATTTTCATCAGACAATTTGCCAGCGCGTAAAGCGGCTAATTTCTTTTTAGTAATCACCTCCATTTCCTTTTCGTATCTGGCACGAATACCATTCAATGGTTCATTTCGCCGATTATTGTAACGACGGGTTTTGTTCGCAGACTTATCCAAATCTTTTAGAATCTCATCCAAAAGTGTTGAAATTCTATTTTGCCTTTGCCGATAGATGACTTCTCCAATCACCATGCCATTGATCTTATCGTCTAAAAGAAGTTCAATCACATCACGAATCTCAGGATTAATAGTCACCTCTGTAGAACGCGCTTCGCGTCTGGTTCTTTCCACACGCCCTATTTCCTGAGAAAATAGCGCAAACAAATCACACCGATAATCATTGGTTTTTTTATAAAGCCTATTCATGTCGCCAAAATGAAATCGACCAATAAAGTCTTTTAACTGGGCGGTGGTAATCACCCCGTTAATCTTTAGCTTGCTTGCCAAGTAAATCGCTTTTTCTTTTACGGCAGAATCATCACGATGATCGTCTTCATCATCGGTGTCGTCATCTTTTCTACCATCTGAGAAATAGTAATATTGCGGATCAAGGATGTGGATACCTTCAAAATCTTTTTCCACAGGTTTGTTATCGCCTGTTTTTATGGCAAATTGAAGATTAACACCGTTGGAAGCGGACGCATGTTGCGTCATCACAACAACTCGCCGATTTTCTTGAGCAGCTTTGTCAAAAATTTGATTGTAGAACGCTTTGTTATTATCGTAAATGTTGTCCCAAGTGCGAGCATTGGCAAAAATAACGTAACAACTCTTTTGCAGATTCAAATCTTGATTCAGTGTGAAAGAAAACACCGTGGGAATGCCTTTGTCCTCTTCTGAGCTTTGTACAACACGTTCAATTTCAATAGCACTGATAGTTTGAGGGTTCCCAGCTTGATCAACACAACGAAACTTCAAATACTTAGGAAAATCAAGAAAACCAGGGCGCATATCATCGTTATCAATTGTTTGCTCATCATCAGATTGGCTCGCCGTGATTTGAGAAAACCACTTGAATATTTTTAGCGTCAAACTAAAGGTGTCTGTAAACACCAGATGAGTTTCTCTCTGACTGTCTTCTAATATCCAGCGCAATATCTCAAAATGTCTGGAGACTCTATTCAGCCTACGTTTTTTTACGCCCTGTTTCACATCTTCATCACCATAGAGATACACGCCATTCGCGCCGAGATAGTCCAAACCCTTGAGCAATTTTTCTGACCATTCATCTTTGCCATTAAGAGGCTTAGCATCTCTGACACTATCCAGCAGCTTGGTTTTTCTAAGCAGCTTCTTTTGCTTAAGCATGGCTGCAATCATTTTATCATCTGCCTCAAAGCCTTGATTAATATAGACTTTAAGACCATCCGCACTTTCTTCTTGTGCTTTTTGAAAAATTTTCAAAGCATGACTATGCCAGCGCAACGCAAAAGAACCAAAGTGGCGTTCAATATCTCCGGTTGCCGTCAAACCAAAAACCAGATTTCTCGCTGTCAACGCAAACAGCCTGCCTTCTGGTGTTATTGGCATGTTGTAATTATTGAGATAAACCAGATTTGGATTGTGGAAATTAGAGCCATCTATAATTTGATTGTAGTTGTAACCATTAGAATAAAATCGGTCATCACAATCTAGCAGTCTGATGTTGGGATATATCAACAATGCTTGAAAATCACTCTCGCGGGTGAGGGATTTACGAAGCTTTATCACAGTGCCTTTTTTCAAGACATAAGAAGATAGGCGTTTATTGATAACACCTGAAATGCCGGAAGCAAAATGCAATCGAATTTCACCACCATAGGCAAAAACATAAGTTTCCCAATCATGGGGTAAATCGTTGGGATTTGGCAAAATCCATTTGGCTGCCCGTTTAACGGTGTTCTCATTAATTAACAAAGCGTTCTTTAAATCCGGAGACAGTTCG
>Ga0190343_1000098_pt1 | contig 36646 bp, 17 predicted proteins | sample 48721312_MG_FD_161664 | JGI IMG/M metagenome (GOLD analysis project Ga0190343, IMG submission 161664) | Hydrothermal vent microbial mat bacterial communities from Southern Trench, Guaymas Basin, Mexico - 4872-13-1-2_MG | ecosystem: Environmental > Aquatic > Marine > Hydrothermal vents >... | reverse complement strand
TGTCATTTGTTAATTGCCCGGTGACAATATGATGTCTATGATGATCATCATTAAGGGCAATCATATTAAAGTCTATCCTTTGATTAAAGGATAAAAAGTTTTCTACAGTGAATCTTATTAACATGGTAAATAGAGTGATGCCCTCTTGCTGGCTGAGTGCCCTATGTGACTCATATCGGTGTGTGGGGATTTATAAAGTTTGAGAGGCTGCCTGAAAGCTTGGTGTACCGGGTCGTTGCCGCTTGAAGGACAATCTTAATCGGGGAACGTCGGTACCCAGTTGTTTTTTCCAATAGGCGAGCTGCGTTTCCAATGTTCTGGGATTTTTTGGAGGTCTGTCACCGATAAGCGCAATGTTTGGGCCGGGGTGATACGTTGGAAAGCTTGCCCATCCACCATTGTAAAGGTCGTCCGTAATACCTCGTGACGGCGTAGGAGTTCATTGAAACTCTGTTCTAGGGCGGCGACATTCAGCGGCCCCTTCAAACGTTGAACGATGGATTTGTTATAAGTGGAACTATCTGGTTCAAGTTGGTGGAGAAGCCATAGACGTTCTTGGGCAAGTGGCAGGGGGCCGCCGGTTCGTGGCACTGACCGTAGTGGTGGTGCTTGACGTTGTGAATTCACAATGGAGCGGACGGATTGCCATAGGGCGGTGCGACCTTCTTCTTTTTGAGTTGGTTGTGAAGTTGCGGCATGGACTTCGGTTTGGATTTCACTAATGGCGTTAGGTGTCATGGTTTTTTCCTCCGGTGGCTTAACGTGCGCCGCAATGCGATGGTTTTTGTCGGATGGGCAACACGTTGCCCACCCTACTTGGCTCCTTATTCAATCGATGAACATCGTCACCGGCACACCGAAAAACTTAGAAAAACCTTTAATTTGCTCAACAGTCATTGCGCGTTTTTCATTGAGCAATTCAGAAATGATATTTGGTGGCGCAACCTCAAATAAGTCTTTTTGCTTAACACTATGTATCATCATCAGGTTAGCCAAAACATCGCTAGGCTTCATCCTTGGGAAATCAAGTTGCTCATTCTCAAATTCTTCGATGCGATCAGAGATGGCGTTAGCAAAAAACATGACAATATCATCTTCACTTTTAGCCATATCCATCAACTCATCCATTACTTTGGCACGTTCTAATACCTCATCTTCCGTTTCAATAGGAAATTGGGTGTAACGGGTAAGCTTCACAAGAATCGGTGCAAAATTTTCTAGTGCAATAGACATCTGCTTGAACAGTTCATTTAGAACAGCTGTTTCAATTGGATGTAGGCTTTTATCACGCATATCTGCTTTCTCTAACATTACGGTTTGACCTTTGTTTTCCACCATTTATCGTACTCTGCATGAGAATAAACCTTAGGTATAAATATCTTGTTTGTAGCAGCCTGAATCCTAGTCACGATCCGACAATCATTTTTATGTATATCGAATATATATATATCAAAATCACCTTTGAACGCGGCATCAGTCACTTTTCTTGTAGGAATACGATCAACATTCCAACCACTGGCATCTTCCCAAATTTGCTTGATTTGCTGGTAGGATTCAAAGTTAATATCCTTTTGCTTGAATATTTCAAGCCACAATTGGAGTCCAAGTTGCCATTGTGGATGCTCTTCGATAGCTTGTTTGATCCTCTTTTGAGTAATAATTCTCACGGTGATTCCTTGTATCTTATTAAAATATATAGGTTATTATCGGTAATGTCGCGCCTGTTTATCAAACATGCATACGTCCCGCCCCGACTGTTCAAGTCATCGTGATACCCATGCTCGACAATTCTACCATTTTCTAGGACATAGATGGTATACGGAACGTACTTCAAATCCGTGAAAATGACAACAGGAACTTTTCATAAAATTAATTGCAAAATTATCGACTTATCATTGATTTAATCATTTTTCATTTTTCATTTTTCATTAGTATATCAACCATTCTGATGGTGGATAGGCGGTGACTGATCAGGATGGCGGTGCGATCTTTGGTGAGTTGGTGGTATTGTTTGAAGATTTCAAATTCGGCTGATGCAGAGAGCGCACTGGTGGAGTCGTCGAGTATGAGGATTTGGACAGTGCACGGCTCGGCCCAGCGCAATTTTTTGCCATTCCATTCGCAGAAACTTACCAATGGCTAACGGTGTCATGGTCTGCTATGCTGGCTTGCTTTGGTGTTAGCCTAGAAATGATTCCATAAAGGTGTTCAATCTCTTTCAGCAATCTAGGGATATCCTGTCTGGCTTGGGCAATAAAATCTTGATCGGAGGCCGTGGCACCAGATAACTCAATATCTTCACCACGAGATTCCCCAATTCCGGTCATGATAAAGCTAGAACCACTCGTGTGATCTCGTCCTTCAAGGTATGATATCCACGGCCCCGGGGTAGCTTTTTCACATCTGGCTCTAATTTGTTTAAGTTCTTTTGGTGTTATAATTTTACTTTCTTCATCTTTAGTCATAGCTTTTATCCAGGGGCGTTGCCCCTGGCTTTAATAATACGCCCCTTCAGGGCTAATAGAGGTTAACAATTTAGCCCCAACGGGGCGAGATTAATATAGCCAGGGGCATCGCCCCTAGCTTAAATCTTGTGGCGATACAAGTACCACCACGACAGACATAAGCATCATCAGGTAGTGTTTTTAGAGCCGCATCATCCGCTACTGCATTATCAATAGTTTGTCGTATTATTGTACCTTTTAGCACGAAAGAAACAAATAGAGTCACCGTCTCAACTTCTAAGACAGAGTTTTTAAAATCATGTACTAACATATTGGTTATTATCGGTAATGCCGTGCCGGCTTTTCAAAGAGTTGTGCGTAGGAGCCGCCCCGACGGCTCAAGTAGTCGTGATGCCCATGCTTGATAATCTTACCATTTTATAGGACATAGATGGTATACGGAACGTACTTCAAATCCGTGAAAATGACAACTGGAACTTTTCATAAAATTAATTGCAAAATTATCGACTTATCATTGAGTTAATCATTTTTCATTTTTCATTTTTCATTTTTCATGAGTATATCAACCATTCTGACGGTGGATAGGCGGTGACTGATCAGGATGGCGGTGCGATCTTTGGTCAGTTGGTGGTATTGTTTGAAGATTTCAAATTCGGCTGATGCTGAAAGCGCACTGGTGGAGTCGTCGAGTATGAGGATTTGGGCGTCACGCGGAAAGGCGCGGATGATTGCAATAAACCGCCACCGTACTTGAGATTTATATCTTAGATAATCCGCATCCGGCAATAAATGTCTTTCTTCTGTCCTCGCTCTTAAAAACGAGCAATAAACCGATACGATATTCTCCTATGAAATTGATCTATCTCTATTTTTAGGGCTATTTGGGCTATCGATTTTGAGGGCCATCAATTATTTTGGATGCTTTCAAATCAAGTTATGGCCCTCTATCGCTGTTATACTTTTTGTAGGTGTTGTTTAACTTAATGGCTGTGAGCAAGGGATGGCCCACAAATCCAGGTTTTCTCGAAGCCAGCAAATTAGTACAACTAATTACGCGGATAAACGAATTACATTTAATGACGCAGATAAACAATTAGTACAACTAATTACGCGTATAAACGAATTCATTTAATGACGCGGATAAACAATTAGTACAACTAATTACGCGGATAAACGAATTAGCTCGTCGAGTGGGTAGAGCTTCGCTGCACCCAGAGTGTTTGTACTAGGCTTGTAATCGCCTTTTTGGAGGACTCGTTTGTAGTAAGCGTATTTGGGGGCCAGTTAGTCGTCGAGTTGTAATCACATTTTTAGGGCAAAACCTCCAATGTTTTAGAAACCTTAGAGATTTCTTGAAAGAAAGTGGGCCAGGTTAGTACAACTAATTACGCGGATAAACGAATTCATTTAATGACGCAGATAAACAATTAGTACAACTAATGACGCGGATAAACAATTAGTACAACTAATGACGCGGATAAACGAATTAGCTCGTCGAGTGGGTAGAGCTTCGCTGCACCCACAGTGTTTGTAGTAGGCTTGTAATCGCCTTTTTGGAGGACTCGTTTGTAGTAGGCGTATTTGGGGGCCAGTTAGTCGTCGAGTTGTAATCACCTTTTTGGGGCAAAACCTCCAAGGTTTTAGAAACCTTAGAGATTTCTTGAAAGAAAGTGGGCCAGGTTAGTACAACTAATGACGCGGATAAACGAATTCATTTAATGACGCGGATAACGCCTTTTTGGAGGACTCGTTTGTAGTAGGCGTATTTGGGGGCCAGTTAGTCGTCGAGTTGTAATCACCTTTTTAGGGCAAAACCTCCAAGGTTTTAGAAACCTTAGAGATTTCTTGAAAGAAAGTGGGCCAGGTTAGTACAACGAATTACGCGGATAAACGAATTCATTTAATGACGCAGATAAACAATTAGTACAACTAATGACGCGGATAAACGAATTACTACATTTAATGACGCGGATAAACAATTAGTACAACTAATTACGCGGATAAACGAATTAGCTCGTCGAGTGGGTAGAGCTTCGCTGCACCCACAGTGTTTGTAGTAGGCTTGTAATCGCCTTTTTGGAGGACTCGTTTGTAGTAGGCGTATTTGGGGGCCAGTTAGTCGTCGAGTTGTAATCACCTTTTTAGGGCAAAACCTCCAAGGTTTTAGAAACCTTAGAGATTTATTGAAAGAAAGTGGGCCAGGTTGTAAAATTAAAAAACCTTGTTAATGGCCCACTTTTCGTCGCCAAAACCTCCTTTTAGAAAGCTTGGCGTTTTCGAGTTGGCTGCAAAACCTCCAAGCTCCAGGGGCGTTGCCCTTGGCTTTAATAATACGCCCCTTTGGGGCTAATAGATGTTAACATGAGTTGATTTAAAGAGATATGGATTCATTGCAAAAAAAAAAACCCTGCACAGTGGCAGGGTTCAAAAAAGCTAATTCAAGACCATACAGCAATTTATTATTGAGACATACAACCAAACCACCATGCAATTCCCTCTATATCCTTATAGGGGGTGTCAATGGCTTCTTCCATAATCACTTGACAACTCTCAATATCCAAAACATGGATACGTGCGCTATTGTCTTGATGGAAGGCGAACATTAACGCATTGCTTGGTAACATCTCTACGCCTTCGACGGCTCCGGGTAAGTTATTGCAAGCAATACCCAATATCTCACCGTCATAAACCCAGAGGTTACGGCCTTGTGTCGCATAGATAGAGTTACCATCGTAGCTCCACACCATGTCTTCAACAAATGGTTTGTCATACGGCACTTGTAGCGTACCTTGGCCTGTTTCAGGGTCAATGGTAATTAAACCATCGCCTACCGCCCAGCCCCATAACGAACCATCGGTGGGACGGATCGCAAGGCTATCTACTTCGGCAAAACCCGTGGGGCCGATGTAAGCCAGTTCACCATTATCACGATCTATCTTGCACAGGTATCCGGGTTTATCCGTTTTATCCCCGGAAGTACAATAGAGTTCGCCCGTTGCCTGATCGATTGCCAAACCTTCAATGTCGTGTTTCTTATATAACGGGCCAAGATCACGTACCGCTTTAGTGGATGGCGAAATTATAAAGAACTGGGTATCACTCACGCGATGGTCTTGGATAGCATAGATAGGGCATGCAAATGCCTCGTCCCAATCTGAAACGAAATCCAAGCTCACAGGTTCTTCACCGTCTATCGTGACTGTTTGAGGTTGGAAATGATGATCATCCTCGCTTATCACAGTGACGGTATGGGTGCCAGCGGGTAGGCCCGTTATTTCATACTCACCAAACTCATTGCTAACAATTTCCAATTCACCTATGACAACTCGTGCATTGGCGACGGGTTCGTTGGTAAATGCGTCGAGGATGCGACCCAAAACAGTGCCAGTACCAACATTACCATCCTCAACGATTACCTCAGCTTGATCAATAACTAAGGTATCTTTGTAGTTGTTAGACAAAACGACTATCGTGCGATCAGGATGTCCTGAATTATTGAAAGCAATCGTTCTTTCACCACCTTTGCCTAGCAACGTGAAACTAATGGTCACTAGACTGGTTGTTTCTACAATAGGCCCTTTGTCCCATCTAAAAGCAACAAAGTCAATTCTCCCCAACCCATTGCTAAACACCTCTTCCATGACTAAATCAAAGCGATTGAATGATTTTAAGGCATTCACTTGGAGCAAGTCAGGGGCAAAGTTCAGGTAAAAAGCCACCGCATCTACAGGTTCTGACGCATTGGCATTAACCAAAACGGTCATCTCAAAGGTGTCACCGACAGACAAATTAGTGGGGATAGGAGTCGTACTAAAGGATGCCATACCCACACGGTGTCCATCCCGCAAATCTCTTCTACGGGCACGAGATGCGCTCTTGGTTTGTTTCGTTACTGGACAAGTTTTTCCTGCTATACCCTCTTGAGGAATATACCCATGCTCTTTGGCGTAACCATTAAAGTTGGCATTTAGGAGTTCTCCGTCTGCTTTTGAAATGCACCCATCTGCATTCAAATCACCTTGAGGATTGTAACCTTCTGCATCCTTGATACAGACCTTCTTTTCTGGATAACCCACCGTCATCAGAATGAGTTCTCTACCATCTCGTAAGGGATGTAACACATTTCGATGTTCCTCGGTATTGAGAACATCCCCTTCAGTTAAAGGAGGTTCATCAAATTCAATGAACTCAACGCCTTCTGGCAATGGCACTGTAATTTCTTTGAAGGTGGACAGAGTGTGCAACCCCTTAACTTCAATGCAGTGTTCACCATCAGCGAGTTCAGGTAGTTCAAATTCACCTGAATTGCCTACCTCCTGTGGGGGAGGATAATAGGGCAGACCATCTATCGTCACCTCTAACCCCGTTTTCCATTCTGGATGGGGTTCTGATACATGACCTTGCCACTTGGCTCTACCCTTGAGTACCAAGGCTTTTGGCTCTATACCTTTGCCTTCCAAAATGACATCAGACACTTCATTACTCGCATTTGAAGCGATAGTCAGAGGTGCTTTGTACTTCATTGCTTCTTTTGGAGTAAAGGTAATGGTGATTTCACAACTTTTATCAGGCTTAATAGGCTCACTGCAATCATGAACCAATTTAAAGCCTTCCACCTCTGGAAGAGCCTCAAGTTGCAAGTCTGCTTCGCCCTTATTGCGAATGACCAGTGTTTTGGGTTCTGAGTTCGTTTCCTTTTCAACGTCCCCAAAGGCTGGAAAAGGCAATGGTTCAATCGCTATCACCGATTCTTTGGTCACAAAGGTAATCGGAATGGGATCGTAATCCATTGAAATAAATTCACCTTCTGAAGAGAAATAATTCTTTTCAGAATCAAAGATCAGATCAGTGGTTTCTCCATCACTAGCACCTTCCAAGGCGGTGAAGTTGATAGTGACAAGGTTAAACACTTCTGTTGGTACTGGATTGTCCCAACTCATTGCAGCAAAGCTGACGTAACCTTCTGAATTATCGAAGTTTTCTAACAGTGTAAAATCCAAAACACCAGAATTTTTGACACTGTTGACTTTCAACTTGGTTGGATCAAACTCAATATAGGTTTGAATCCCATCAGCCGGTTTCTCGTCATCAGGTACAAATTGAAGGGTAATGTCAAAACTCTCTCCCGGCTTAACGTTACTCAAAGACTCAGGATTGACCACTTTCAAGCGAATCATCTTATCAAGGACTTTTCCACTCCCTTTGAGTTGAACTTCAGGTAATGAACCTGTGTCATGACTCACGATCACTCGTGATTGAGTTGGCCCTCCTTTCTTCGGTTCAAAAACAATCTTAAAGGTGCAAGTACCGCCATTAGCACTAACAGTTGTGTTTGTGCAACCATCGTCTTTCACTTTAAATTCACCATCATTGGTGGATTTAATGTCTTTAATGGATGTGGCTACATTACCGTTATTACGAATGATAAAGGTTTTTGGAGACGAAGATTCATCAACCTTGATTTCTCCAAAATCTTGGGCAGTGTTTGGTGCGAGGGACAATTGAGCTTGTCCTTTTCCATTACCACTCAATTCCACTTGCTGAGTTCCATTACTCGCATTCGACTTAATGTCAAGCTTGTAGCTATGCGGTTGTGCTTGAGTCGGTTTAAAGATAACCGTCACTTGGCAACTGCCATTAGGCTTTAACGTACCACAATTGTGAGCAACACTGAATCCGTCACCGCCTTTACCAATAGCACTAATCTTCAAGTCTGCCTTTCCTGTATTGGTAATGTTAAATGACTTGCTAGGTGATTGCCCGATTTCAACATCGCCGAAGGTTAAGGGATTTGGCTTAACTTCAATTTCAGCCGGTTTAATCCCGTTACCACTCAATGTCACCACTTGCTGAGTTCCATTACTCGCATTTGACGTAATGTTGAGCTTGTAGCTATGCTGTGCTTGAGTCGGTTTAAAGGTAACAGTCACTTGGCAACTGCCATTAGGCTTTAACGTACCACAATTGTGAGCAACACTGAATCCGTCACCGCCTTTACCAATAGCACTAATCTTCAAGTCTGCCTTTCCAGTATTGGAAATAGTAAATGACTTGCTGCTAGGTGATTGCCCGATTTCAACATTACCAAACGGCAAAGCCGTTGTATTCACATTGATGATCGCTTTAGGCGGTTCAATACCTGTACCACTTAACCGGATCGTTTTAGTCCCATCATTGGAACGGATAGTCAGCACTGAATTTAGAGGAGTACTTTTGCTCGGTGTAAATACAACACTAAACGAGCATGAGTTACTACCACTTGAGCTACCTTTGCCTCCACCAGAACTACTCCCGTTAGCTGTGATAGTCTTAATACAACTTCCTTGAACTTTAAATTCATTGGAAGAGGGAGTGATATTTTGAACAACCAAGTCCGCATTTCCAGTATTGGAAATGGTAAAGGTTTTCGGTGACGATTGTTTACCAATTTCCACTTGCCCAAAGTTTTGAGAACTGGGAGTAACAACCATTTTTGGTGTAGGCGGTTCAATAACCTTTATCTCTACACTGGTTGAGCAATTGTTGTTGGTTGCAATTTCCTTTTTCACCTGTTGAACACAAACACCAACCCAATAGCGGCCCACACTCGTTGGGGCTTTCATGGACTCACTCATCGACTTGGTGGCACCTATACCTTGGCCGCCCATTCCATCAGTATCCAAAGTCTGGTCAGACATCGTGATAGTTTGATCGGACGACACTTTGTAGTAGGCAGTGGTGCTTGTCGAGTTAGCATTACCCTGATTTTTTACAGTTGTATCAACTGTGAAATACCCTCCTTTAGGTATTTCAGTTTGGTTCACTTTGACGAAAGTGACAACCATATCCGGGTGCAGTTCAGGTCGTTTAATTACCCGTATTTGCTTGCCGGGTGAACAGTTGTTAGAGGTATTGGACTCGTTGCTCACGGCATTCACACAGGCACCAATCCAATAAGTACCAGCACTTGGCGCATAGACATAACCACTTTCATTGGCACTACTTCCAGCATACAAAGCATTCACCGTATCATCTTCCAACTGTTTATCATTGGTGTCAATGATAGAATTGGTAGAAAGTTTGTAGTAAAGCTTGGTACTATCAGCAGTACCTGTTCCTTGGTTTTTTACAGTGGCCTCGATTCTGAAACCATCGCCTTCGTAGTGTTCCGTTTTGTTATCTCTTATAGAGAGATTGGAAACAATCAAGTCCGGTTGACGCGGTTGTTCAACAGTTATTTGGATGCCCGGTGATAAGCAATTATTAGAGGTGCTAGACTCATTGCTAACACTTCTAACACAGGCGCTCACCCAATAAGTACCCGTTCTGCTAGGCGCTGAAACAGACTGGTTTTCATTTCCAGTACGGTTTGCATCCAAATCACTCACATAATCAGTGTCTAACGTCGTATCGCTCGTTCTGATATCTCTATCAGTTGAGAGTTTGTATTCAAGCGTTGTGGAACTGGCATTCCCAGAACCTTGATTTTTAACAGTGGCATAGATTCTAAACCGCTCGCCAGTTTTGAAGCGAGTTTTGTTGTCTCGCAAACTCAAGTTGGAAACAACTAGATCAGGTGGCTTTGGTTTAGCTTTCACTGTTACCTGTTTACCCTGCGAACAGTTGTTTCTTGTATTGGACTCACTGCTAACTACCTTCACGCAAGCACCAAGCCAGTAAGTACCTGCCACGCTGGGAACGTAGACATACTCATTTGTCCTTAGGTTACGCCTCGCATCTAAAGCATACACACTTTCACTAGCCAAAGTGTTATCACGAGTCGTGATGGAAGGGTCAGTTGATAACTTGTAGGAAATTGTGGTGCTTTTGGAAGTGCCTGAACCACGATTTTCCACTGTTGCGTAGAGTTTGACTCTTTCGCCTTCGTCATATTGCGTTTTATTGGGAGACAAATCTATCCCAAAAACAACTAGATCAGGTGGCTTTGGTTTAGCTTTCACTGTTACCTGTTTACCCTGCGAACAGTTGTTTCTGGTATTGGACTCACTGCTAACTACCTTCACGCAAGCACCAAGCCAGTAAGTACCTGCCACGCTGGGAACGTAGACATACTCATTTTTCCTTAGGTTACGCCTCGCATCTAAAGCATACACACTTTCACTAGCCAAAGTGTTATCACGAGTCGTGATGGAAGGGTCAGTTGATAACTTGTAGGAAATTGTGGTACTTTTGGAAGTGCCTGAACCACGATTTTCCACTGTTGCGTAGAGTTTGACTCTTTCGCCTTCGTCATATTGCGTTTTATTGGGAGACAAATCTATCCCAAAAACAACTAAATCAGACTTGACACTTGGAACGCTTGTAACAGTAATTTCACTGTAAAGTCTGTTTCCCTTGATAGGTTTTAATGCCCGAATCTTCTTACCACGGCTATCAACCTGAATTATATCAAAGTAAATTTGATACTTCCCCTTACTCATAGGTGCTTTAAAGGTTGCATACACCTTTTCTGTTTTACCAGCACCCACACGAATAGAATGATAGGCACGATTTTCGCTTATGTAATTACTTGGAGGATAATCGCCGTAAATTCTTTTGATACTGAAAATTTCCAACTTAAGGTTATCAGTATCGCAGTTCCTCCAATTTTTCAGCGACCAAACCTGTCTGACCTCTTGTCCGCCAGTTAAACCTATACCGTCTGATGGATAAGTTCCCACATCACCTGCATAAGTTAAGTAAGCATTGCTGGCTGTGCAGTGACCCGCGAACGTAGGTACAGCATAGAAAAGTGTTGCCAGCCAAATCACCAAAGATGATAAAGCTATCCTCTTTCTACACATGAGAGTACCTCCTCAGTGTTTACGATTAATGATCGGCTTAATCTCCAGAACTGAGAAAAAACCACTTTTTTACTACACATAAATATTACTCCTCAATTAAAGTGGTTAGTAATTAGGTTTATATCTTCCAATAAGAAATAAACCCCTTCAAAAACGACCTTCCTTGGTCATTCACAACTTACCCGTAGTAGTAACCAACAGCTATCTTCAGTGACGGTTAATACCCCGGGCAATTTGCATAAACACCAATTTCCTCGCTAACTGGACGGTCAAACGCCACTTTAATCACCGCCCAATTACCGGGTGTTGAACTGACTCCAGCATCTGATGGATACAAAGTTACAGGCAAACGTCGATTGACAGTTTTGCTCTGACTGCTATCCCAACCTTTTGCAGAAATCGTGACTTGCGGACTACTGGAATTACCCGTTTCAATGGTGAGCCTTGGACAACTTTCTGAAATATGCCATTGGAAAAAGACCACTGGTTTTTCAGGAGACGGATGTACTATTGTCACGTCTTTAAATGCTGCAAAAGGCCACTGCTCATCTTTATCAGGTTGATCATATTTGTGGTTACGGAATCTATGGCTAATAATCGATGCGTTGCCATTCCATTTATAACCGCCATCCAACATGACCGGATACATGCCTCTTTTGTCATACCACCTACCGGTCGATTTGGTGGTGCATTCGGCATATAAATCCGTTGCCTGAAACACCCGATCTTTGAATGCCACACTGAAGACATACCAATTGCCTGCACCTGAGCCAAAATTGAACCCGGTATTTTTTTCACCAATGACAAACGGCAAAGTGACGTTACTGAAAACTCTATCATCATCTCTTGAACGCCACGAACCAATAGTAATATCCGCCTTTTGTGGAGAACGATCCTTGGTATAAATTTCCAAACGATTGCACCGTTGTTTATCCACTTGCCATTGGAAAAAGCCTACCGGGTGTGCCAAGTTCGGCTGTAACATCGTTTCATCTATTGTGAGACCAAAAGGATGATCATCATCAGAAGAAGGTATGTTACGACGATGGCTACCGTGATAACTAATAATGGAGCCATTTCCTGTCCACGAATAATTTCCATCCGATGAACTATTGCCATCTTTGTAAACGAATTTGATAGCATCGCAAGCTATGGTACGCTTTAGAGAAGAACTTTCCCCAGTATTATCGCTCAGTTTGATTGCGGCAAGACCTGCTTGAAAGTCATACGCGCCTAACTTAACCCATTGATTTGAATAGTCTTGCTGACTTATCGTGCTGTACTCAACTTTACTGCCTGTCCATATCTTGTACTTGGCTTGTTGAGAAGTCGCATAGTTGCTGGGTACATGCGCGGATACTTCATAAGTCCCCGGATCAACAATATTGACATTCCATTTGCAATAATTGTCTTCATTCTGGCTGGCATTGGCATAAGTATATAAAACACGGGAGTCATAGCCTGTGTTATATCCCTTTTTCCAATAACTTTGAGTACCGCCATTCCAAAGCGCATCTTCTTTGTCATCTACAATATTCTGACCATTACGGGAAATATCTACAGTTTTTAGACGGAGCCAACCAGTAATAGGCAAAGTAGTATTACTAAAGTTACCTACCGTATATTTCCCATTAGATATACTCAATGTTGTACAAGCGTTCACATCACTTTCTGTTTGGTAAACATTTTGCTGTGCGACACACATTTGGTTACCTGAAACGCTTCTAACAATGGCAACATGTCCATTAGTACCCTTGTCAGAAACGACAATATCGCCAACTTTGGGGGCAACTGAACCGCCGTTAGAAAAGCGGCCTAACTGCATGTTATGGGCTGCGACACTACCCCAAAATGTTTTTGCGTGTCCTCTGTGCTTGTCTCCCAAATTGATCCAAAATTTTCGGTAGTAGTATCTTCTAATGTACTCAACACACTGCCATTTCATACCGATATTTTTGCCATCAATAAAATTGTAAACGTCACTGACAGTATAAGCACTACCATTAGAGTAAACTTTTACCCCATTAAAACTACCGAGTTCCGTACCATAGCTTTTTTTACGTGCTGAACGCCGTTGTTTTCTTGCCGGGCTATTATCTGCTTCATTTATCTCAATGACGGTAAAACGCAAAGATTTCCCAAAAGCGGTTTGTTCAAGGCTGGCTTCATAAGTTTGCGTATCGCCATTCTTTGATACCTCAACGCAAGGTATAAAAAGCGTTCCGTCATCCAAGGTGGCTAAACAACTATCTTCCTGATTTTCCCCGTTACTTTCCGTTATTCTAGTAATAGAAAATTGCAACGGTTCTGTTTCAGGGAGTTGCTGCAACTCGGCAGAATAAAATGGCGGCCCTTCCGTTGGATTCAATACCTTAACGCAAGGAACAGAGAGAGTTCCCTCGTCAACGGCGTAGGTAGCACGACAATGGTTACTTGTGTCTAACTCAGATAGTTTGCTATCTGCGTATACATTGCCCATAAGCGTGGACAGGAGTGATAGCACTAACAGCTTGATAAAGATATCAAGTCTCATTTTTACGTTACTCCGATTCATTTATGTTAACAAAAGTTAACAATAGCACTCCTAAGAGTGGGTGAATCTACCAATGGCTACCGAAAATGAGAGATAGCCGCTTTATACGGATTTTTTGAGATCACGCCGCACCGTCGCTTGATCTTATTAGTTCAGGTGCTATATTAAATATAAAATATAGTCGGCCCAAAACTATTGATAACTATTGATATTGGCTGGACATTATCTACAAAAATTTTACATTTTGTTATTTTTAAAGTAACATAAAGGTGCTTGAGGAGGTGGTTAGCCTTCCACGTCAAAAAAAATGGACTCTCAAGCATTCAAGTAACCTTAAGCTCTCATTAGGCGAGGGGATAAAGGGCTGATACTCCCTTATTCATAATTGTTGAAAGACATACTCCATAAAGGTAAGCATGTCAATAGTTATCAATAGAATTGCTATCTGTATTCCTAATTTTTAAAGAACAATTGATGTGTTGTCTACTGCATTATCGATGCCAACATTAAAATATGTTTATTTACAATCGCTTATAAAATTTAGCCACGACGATGCAAGCTGAAAAGCAACATGACAAATGGTTATTATCGGCTACCGTGTTGATTTTATTTATGTTTTTGTAGGTGCTGATTTTCAGCATGCCATGCTGATTTTCAGCAGTTTTCTTGGCTAACTCACCCCTCTTTGCCGATCACAATTCGACGGGTTGCTAAAAATCCGATGTCTTTAAGACATCGGATTTTTTGAGATCACGCGCCATTAACCAAACTAAGGCTTGTCAATTTGAAACCTGGCCCCCGTTTTTAATGAAAAAATGAAAAATGGTGTGGGCCATTAGCCAAACTAAGGCTTATTAATTTGAAAATATAGCCCTCTTTCAAAACTCGGTTGCCACAGTCGTTAAGCAGATGGGATGAAAACTTAGTTTTGAATATATTTAACATTAAAATAGCTTCTTGAGCCGCAACTAGGACAACCACCTTTACCACACATTTGGCAAAAATATTTTCCACATTTGTTGCATTTAAATTCTTTGATATGAAGTCCTGAACCTCGTTTAGGAGTGTGTCCACAATTTTGGCAACTTCCACTTCTGTAACTAGACATAATCATAACTCCTATAGTTGATAGGGGTATTCAAGCCTAACTGATACGATGTCTACCTTTTTTTCCTGTCCTGTTACGGTCTTTACAAATATTGACTAACGCAGCCCGTCAACGCTTGCCATGCTCAGATACTAAATCGGTTGTTAGCACTATTTCGATTTCAAGTATCTTTTAAGAAGTGGTATCGTAAGAAGTGGTATCGTTCTTGATATAAAGAGTTAGTCGTTTGTAAATTTTGTCATGCTCAGGTGCTCAATCTATTTTTTAAGTGCCCCTTAACAAAATAATTAGGTGTTGTCTAAAGCATTATCGATGCCAACACTAAAATAGGTTTATTTTCAATCGCTTATAAATTCTTTGCAACGAGTAGGCAAGCTGAAAAACAACATGACAAATGGCTATTATCGGCTATAGTGTTAATTTTATTGATGTTTTCTAGGTGCTGATTTTCAGCACCTGTCATGTTGATTTCAACATGACAGGATAAAAGGTTGGTTTCCTTGGCTAACTCGTCCTTCTTTGCCCATCACAATTCTACGGGTTGCTAAAAATCCGATGTCTTTAAGACATCGGATTTTTTGAGATCACGCGCCATTAGCCAAACTAAGGCTTATCAATTTGAAAACCTGGCCCCCGTTTTTAATGAAAAATGAAAAATGAAAAATGAAAAATGAAAAATGGTGTGGGCCATTAGCCAAACTAAGGCTTGTCAATTTGAAAACCTGGCCCCCGTTTTTAATGAAAAATGAAAAATGTCAAATGAAAAATGGTGTGGGCCATTAACCAAACTATACTGCACGCGGGCACAATTTAAACTTTTAGGTAGCCCACCTGCTTGGGGTGACATTCAACCCCTATCGGGGTTGTGGGAGGTTTTTTTCCATCCCCCCAGGTTTCACCTGGGGCTATTCAAATTCAACCCCTATCGGGGTTGGGGAGCGTTGATTCATTTATGAAAATAGAAATGCACTTTTTGCTTGATTAGAAAAGTTAAATTTGTCCCCGCGTCGAGTATAAGGCTTGTCAATTTGAAAACCTGGCCCCCGTTTTTAATGAAAAAATGAAAACTGAAAAAGGTTTTTTTGTGGGCCATTAACCAAACTAAGGCTTGTCAATTTTAAACCTGGCCCCCGTTTTTAATGAAAAATGAAAAATGGAAAATGGCAATAGCGCAAAGCCGTAATCGAACCTAAGTTATTGATTTGTCGTTATGAAACGCGGCCTTTCTGCCAAAGTTTGCGCTATTGCGAAAAATTTCTTTTTTGTGGGCCATTAACAATGCTTATCACAACCAAACATAGCGTTTGTTTTACATTTTCGTTGTATTTGAAAATTAGGTATTGCATGGGTATTACATTTAACCAACTAATCGCAAAAGTTCTGTTGAATAAGGCACATTATCGGTTTTCAAATACTTACTTAACCCTTTTTTTAAGTGGATGCGTTTTTGAAGTCGTCGCTAGTCATTGCAGTGCTTGTGCTTCCATTTGTGAAAGACTTTTAGTTAATTCATTGGGTAACAAACTTTATAAATTTTCTAATTCCGTACCGGCCCTCATTAAATTAATAATTTGTTGATCTATTCCGAGTTCGTTGAGTATGGTCAATGGCGAATATAAAAGTTGTTCGGCTCCATCAATTTCTATCACTTGATTTTTTATGGCCACTGATAAACCTAAACTAAGAACCGTGACTAATCTTTCTTTGGAGATTTTTGAATGTGACATTTTTGTTACATCAGTAAATTCTGATTTAACTCGGTCTCTAATTGCTCAATAGTTGGCAAACTCCCTTGTAGTTGTTCTGGTAATGATTTTGTGAGTTGATAACTTGAAACGCCAATCGGCTTATTGAGGTTGTGCAAAGCATATTCGACAATCGTTTATTGACCATTCCGTTGTACTGTCACTATAATAATTATTGTCCATTCTTTTTGCCAGCGTCAACCGGTGAGTTGAAATACGCCCATCATGTCGATAGGATTTAAAACGGTGGTGCCTATTATTATTAATGGAGACGAGCAAAATTGGTTCGGGTTTTGGCGAAGTTAATTGATAACTCCTTGAATATAAAGTACAACGACACAAGCGCGGATAAACGAATTGGTCTTTTGATGCCCGAAAAGAGAACGAGGACTGCTTGATTTGAGATGTCCAAGAAAGTTGTCCCCACACGCATGGAATTTATTGCAACGTCCCGATGGGCCCCTAAGTCCCGTATATATAAATAAAGTAATGGGACGCTGGCAAATTTGTTCGAGTTTTGGCGAAATTTATTGATAAGTCATTGAATCTAAAGTACAACGAATTACGCGGATAAACGAATTGGTCTTTTGAGGCCCGAAAAGAGAACGAGGGCTGCTTGATTTGAGATGTCCAAGAAAGTTTCCCCACACGCATGGATTAATCTTAATTCGTTTATCCCGGTAATAATTCGTTTATCCGCGTAATTCGTTGTACTATACAAACTGATTTGTGGGCCATTAACCAAACTAAGGCTTGTCAATTTGAAACCTGGCCCCCAATTTTTAATGAAAATTTTTTTTGTGGGCATTTCTGTATTTCCAGCATTTGGCTCACTCCTCGTAATGCTGGAAACCATGCTAAACAAATTCACCGAGTGATTGATAATTGTACAAATCACAATGTTTCTAGTGAAGAAAACGACTGAACAATGAACGAGTATGAATTTACGTTAAAATTCAGCCTTCAAGATACGTCAAGTCACTCTGAGACTTATATCGAAAAGCTGTGGGCTGAGGGATGCGATGATGCTTTAGTTGGTATAGGACAAAGTGGTCGGATTGCTCTCAATTTCACGCGAGAATCATCATCGGCACAGGATGCTATCTTGAGTGCGTTGGAAGATGTGAAAAGAGCTATTCCAAAAGCAAAACGGGTAGAAGCCACGCCGGATTTCGTCTGTTTTACGGAGATTGTAAACTTTTTGGGCTTTACGCGCCAGAACCTGACAGAATTAATGATAAGTAGCTCGCCCCGTTGGGGCTTGCCAGGTAGGTACACTGGCTTTATTAATATCGCCCCGTTGGGGCTAATCATTAATCATTAATCATTAATCATTAATCATTAATCATTAATTTCTCACATTTCAATAGACGGAACGTACTTCAATTCCGTGAAAATGACAACTGAACTTTTAATAAAATGACTTGCAAAATTATAGACTTATTAGGAATTTAATCCTTTTTCAGTTTTTATCGATGATCACGTTTTTTCGTGCGCCCAAACGCACAAGGATTGTATATAAAAAAGGATTTCTGGGCGCATTCCTATTTTCACGAACATAGTACAACGGATACGCGAAAAAAACGGATAAAAAGACAAGATTCTCCCTGAAGTCTTGTGATGGCACTGGGGCCCTTGGATGGAAAATTAAATAAAATCAATAGGTTATAATTAGGTCGGCAAAAGTTCGTGCGTCATTGATTATCTGTTGATTTTTGATAACAACTGAAGAATTATCCCATTGAACGACTCCAGTGCCCTTGTGATTCATTCTCCATTGCCGCTATTTAAGTACTGAAGCATAAATTTTCTGGTATTTATCGATAAGCCAATATCGAAGGGGCAACCATAAAGGATTGCCCCTACATGACACGACGGTTCGTAGGGGCAATCCCACGTGCAAAGCCCTTTTGGTTCCGGCAAAATACCTGATAATATATGCTTTGGTACTTATCTATCGGTGCGAATAATTCCAACAGAGCCTTATCCGTTTCGGAAAGCGTATCCGTTGTACTTAACTGTCCGTGAAAATTAACTGTCCGTGAAAATGGGAATGCGCCCTGATTTCTTTGCGTTTATTTATCGTAATGAACGAATTCGAGTAAATTTACGCGAACGTGCATGAAATAAAATTAAAACAACGTGGTACGTATCCGATACCTTTTCCACAGGTTTTTCTTAAACATTCAAACAACCTGGCGCGTTAATAAGCTATCAACAAAATCCGTTATACTTAGCTAGGGGCGCATTCCCATTTTCCGGGTACGAAAGTTAATAACGATGGCGATTATGCTATCGATAAGGATTGATAAAAGTCAATTTCGTTTATCCGTGTAATTAGTTGTACTAAATTCGTTTATCCGCGTAATTAGTTGTACTCAATTCGTTTATCCGCGTAATTCGTTGTACTCAATTCGTTTATCCGCGCTTGTGTCGTTGTACTTACTTAACCGTGAAAACGGGAATGCGCCCGTTAGCTAGGCGACAAACTAAACTGTCTCTGATAAAAGCGCAAGTTGTGATCGAGGCAAAAACTTTTGCCTCGATCCGTGCTGAGTATAGAATCAGAAAATTTTCAGTAACAGAAGGAGCGTGATATGGATATGACATTCGGCGATCTGCTTAACCTTTACAAAGAGCGTCAAGAGGAACGCGAGAGTCAGCGTCAGGGCCTGGATATTAAATTAGCTTGGGGTAACATAGGTAAAGAGCTTAAAATAGAACGTCAAAAATTAGATGCTTGGCAGAAAGGATCGTATAAACCTGAAAGCCGAAAAAAAGATGGGAAGAAAAATGCAGTTGATGAAAGGAAAAATGCTTTTGATGAGGTGCAGAAACTCGCGGAATTTTTTGAACTCACTAAGGAGGAAACGGTTGATTTTTGTAACGCAGCGGGTTTCGATAGATTCAATGATCTGCTTAACCTTTACAAAGAGCGTCAACAGGAACGCGAGAGTCAGCGTCAGAGCCGTGATATTAAATTAGCTTGGGGAGGTATAGCTAGAAGGCTTGATATAGATCGTCCAAAATTAGATGCTTGGCAGAAAGGATCGTATAAACCTGAAAGCCGAAAAAAAGATGGGAAGAAAAATGCTTTTGATGAGGTGCAGAGACTCGCGCAATTTTTTGAACTCACTGAGGAAGAAACGGTTGAATTTGTTAGGGCGGCGGGTTTCGATTCATCTGATCTGGATGATGGGGATTCTACAAAACCAGCTGAGGAGCCGAAAATAGTCTACTACTTTGGGATAAAAGCGCTGCTAACAAAGAAACAGAAAAAGAAACTGGCTAAGCTAATTAAGCAGATTTATGATATTTTCCCAGAATCAAGTAGAACACTGAAGGTGGAGATAGAAGGCGGAATGACGGATGAGCAGCTAAGGAAAATGATTGAGGATATTCGTGAGATTTCAGACGATCCCGAAATCACCTTATCAATGAAGGAGGAAGAAGAATGAAAACGGTGTTGTATTTAAAAGGTTCTGAAAAAGGATTCAAGAACTTAAAACGTTTGCACGAGACGGGAGAGTTAACGACTCTTCTTGGATATAATATACTTGATATATCCGAAGAGCGGGTAAAACCTATCTTTCGGAGACGCGCCCTCTTTCAGACGTTCAGAGACGCATTTTCAGCCCAAACTTGGAGAATAGGTTGGGCCATTTCTGCTGTGTTGGCTGTTAGCTTGACATTGGTGTTTTGGCCTTCTGAAAATAAAATTGATACCACTTTTCAGACGATTTATGCCAACAAAACGGCTGAGATGGCCGAAGAATTACGCGATGTTCAATTCAGTTGGGAAGCGGTGGATGACGCGAATGTCTTTGCATTCAGTCAGGGTGGTGAGGCGTCAGCAGAAGCGGCGAAAGCCTTTGGTGCCGGTTTGTGGACGGCGAGGGAGTCCTTATTAGAAACGCGTGACATCACACTACCTACACCACTTTTGCCACCGACGCCTGAAGACAGTTGGCTAAAAACAGAATGGGCCCCTTATTTTGACTTGGGGCGTTGGACATTGTTGTTATGGACGGCTTCTGAATTTCCAGACGAGAGGGCTAAAAGCTTTTGGGATCAGCAACGGGCGATTTTTGATGACTTCAACGCGACATTTGAAGCGCGACTAGCGACTGATAATGAGGCAAAGAAAGTGCGACATCAACTGAATAGCCGGGTTAAACCGCACTTAGAAAAGTTGCCCGCGCCGGATAAACCCGAAAGTTATGATGAATTAGCGGTCAATTTGGAAAAGATGATGGATTTCCTATCGATTTTCAGATAATGATTTTCTTTCGTAGGTATCAATAAGCCTCAGAATAAATTCTTCGGTATTCGCATCGTTAAGCTTTCACCTACTAACTTTATATGCCATAGTACCCTTTAGGGTACTTTAGCTGTTAGACAACTGCTTTAGCTGTTGGCAATTAGCGGTCAATTTTGAAAATCTGATGGATTTCCTATCTATTTTCAGATAATAATTTTCTGTCGTAGGTATCGATAAGCCTCAGAATAAATTCTTCGGTATTCGCATCGTTAAGCTTTCAGCTACTAACTTTATATGCCATAGTACCCTTTAGGGTACTTTAGCTGTTAGACAACTGCTTTAGCTGTTGGCAATTAGCGGTCAATTTTGAAAATCTGATGGATTTCCTATCTATTTTCAGATAATGATTTTCTTTCGTAGGTATCGATAAGCTTTCACCTACTAACTTTATATGCCATAGTACCCTGATACGTACTTTAGCTGTTAGACAACTGCTTTAGCTGTTGGCAATTAGCGGTCAATTTGGAAAATATGATGGATTTCCTATCTATTTTCAGATAATGATTTTCTGTCGTAGGTATCGATAAGCCTCAGAATAAATTCTTCGGTATTCGCATCGTTAAGCTTTCAGCTACTACTTTCATAAGCCATAGTACCCTTTAGGGTACTTTAGCTGTTAGACAACTGCTTTAGCTGTTGGCAATTAGCGGTCAATTTGGAAAATATGATGGATTTCCTATCGATTTTCAGATAATTATTTAAATTATTTATTTTCAAAGTAGGTATCGATAAGCCTCAGAATAAATTCTGAGGTATTCGCATCGTTAAGCTTTCAGCTACTAACTTTATATGCCATAGTACCCTGATACGTACTTTAGCTGTTATAGCATTTCCCGATTTGGTTAAATACAAAACCCCTATTTACATTCAACCCCTTCAGGGTTGACGCATTTTTCCGCATACCCCAGGTTTCACCTGGGGCTATTCAAATTCAACCCCTATCGGGGTTGGATACTTATGTGATTAATTTGTTGTACTTCACTCAATCGGGAAATGCTATAGACAACTGCTTTAGCTGTTGGCAATTAGCGGTCAATTTGGAAAATATGATGGATTTCCTATCGATTTTCAGATAATGATTTTCTTTCGTAGGTATCGATAAGCTAAAGCCTACTAACTTTATATGCCATAGTACCCTGATACGTACTTTAGCTGTTAGACAACTGCTTTAGCTGTTGGCAATTAGCAGTCAATTTGGAAAAGATGAGGGATTTCCTAGCACCGCAACCAGTGGAGAAAGTACAATGAGAACTTTTAATCAACAACCGTGGTTGTTGCTGTTAGGCTTACTTCTGTTGCCTTATGAGAGTTTGGCAAACCCTGAAGACCAAGTGCAGTATTACATTTCTAACTATGGCGGACGTGTCGATGCTGATGATAACTGGGTTCGTAGAGTGTCTAAAGTCTTTGATAAAGTCAGCTTTGTGGCGGATAAAAGACACCATCGTCAGCCACAACTGACTGTTATCAAAGGTTTTAATAACCCAGATGATCCCTTAGCCATCGCCTTACCAGATGGTCATATTGTGCTCTCGAAACAAGCGATCAGCCTGATCTATAACAATGTCTCGCCCACGCTGGGCGACACTCGTGCGGCTTTTGTGTTAGGCCATGAGTTGGCCCATCTGGCTAAAGATGATTTTTGGCACCGGGAATTTTTAAGTGTGACGCGAGTTCGTTCGTCGCTACACCAATTAATCAAGAATTACCGCGATAAGAATGGCAAACACAAGGAAATTGAGGCCGATGATCGTGGTTTTATCTATGCGGCGATGGCTGGATATCCGGTAGATGAGTTGCTCGCAGATGGCCCACAACCGTTCTTGGTTTATTGGCAACAACAAACCTTTCAGGGCGTTAGTGAAACTCATCCCCATCCTGAAGAACGAGCCGCATTGTTGCGGGTGCGTCTACAAAAGCTGTTGGAGAGTTTGCCCTACTTTCATTTTGGGGTGCGTTTGAGTCATTTTGACCGTTGTGACGATGCGGTGTACTTTTTTAAAGCCTTTTTAACCGAGTTTCCCTCGCATGAAGTCTTTAATAATTTAGGCGTTTGTGAATTGCAACGGGCGCGAAAAGCCTTGGGTAAGGCGGCGGCTTATACCTATTGGTTGCCTTCAGTGCTAGAGGCCACTACCCAGCTTGAAGACTTGTCTTTGCCGGATGTGCGAAGAGGCGAACAAGCAAACGCCAAGGAATTTTTAATCAATGCCGCTGAGTATTTTGAGTTTGCGTTGGAAATGGTGCCCTCTTATGTGGCCGCCAACGTTAATTTAGCCATCACGGCGCTTTATCTTAAAAACATTTATGAGGCGCGGGCCGCCATCGAAAAAGCCCGGCAATTGGCGCCCGATGATTTAGAAATTCAAGGCTTGCGGGCCGTGATTTTATATGAAGAAGGCCGGCAATCTCCGTATATAGATATGTGGCCTAAAAGTCTCGAATTGTTGGAAAGTTTGGCCCAACAACCGAATGTGCCGCTCAGTGTTTGGTATAATACCGCTCGCCTTTTGGAACTGAGAAAGCGCACCGGGGCGGATGAATTTTGGCAAAAGTTAGCGCAACATGCGGCCGAGTTACCGCCGCCTATTCGTCGCATCGTTTGTGGAAAAACGGTTTGTCCAGCGCCGCGGCGTCAAAGGCCTCAAGCGGTTTGGGATTTACCGGTGAAGCTTGGGGTTAGGACAAAACGTCATAGAACGCTGCGGCAATGGCAAACCATGCCTTTTAGGCTTTATGATATTCGTGAACAAATCTACCGGCATCCTAATGGGAGCGCAGAAGTTTTGGCTTTAAAAAAACGGGTAGAAATGGTGGTACTCAAAAAACTTGGGCATCTCACGACAGAGGATTTGGCGGCTTATTGTGGACAACCGTTGCGGCAACGTGTTGTGATGAATGGTACAATATGGACTTGTCAGGATTGGGCCGCTTTGGTGGTTGGTGAGAAGGTTCAGGAAGTTTGGGTGGTTAAGGCGAGTGTAAGCAATTGAGTACAATAAACTGAGTACAACAAACTGAGTACAACGAATTACGCGAATCGAGTACAACGAATTACGCGAATCGAGTACAACGAATTACGCGGATAAACGAATTAAAACGAGATTCGGCCAGATTGATGGCCGTAAATTGTGGGCCATATTACAGAATGGCTCAAGGTATTTCAACTCATGGCCCTCATGAAACCTCTTTTAATTGTAGTTGACGGCGTTTTCCGTAGGGGAGTCATCCAATGCCGCCTAGTGCAGGAATGCGGAAATCCGCTTGCCACTGATTAGTACAACGGATACGCGCGCCGAAACGGATAGTGTTCAATTAATGTTAAGACTGATGGCTGCAAATTGTGGGCCTTATGGCAGAATGGCTCAAGGTATTTCAACTCATGGCCCTATTGATACCTCTTTTAATTGTAGTTGACGGCGTTTTCCGTAGGCGAGTCATCCGAGTACAACGAATTACGGGAATCGAGTACAACGAATTACGCGGATAAACGAATTTGGGGAATCGAGTACAACGAATTACGCGGATAAACGAATTGAGGACAACGACACAAGCGGGAATCGAGTACAACGAATTACGCGGATAAACGAATTAAAACGAGATTCGGCCAGATTGAGGGCCGTCAATTGTGGGCCATCTTGCAGAATGGCTCAAGGTATTTCAACTCATGGCCCTCATGAAACCTCTTTTAATTGTAGTGTAGTTGACGGTGTTTGTACTAGGCGAGTCATCCGAGTACAACGAATTACGGGAATCGAGTACAACGAATTACGCGGATAAACGAATTTGGGGAATCGAGTACAACGAATTACGCGAATCGAGTACAACGAATTACGCGGATAAACGAATTAAAACGAGATTCGGCCAGGTTGAGGGCCGTAAATTGTGGGCCATCTTACAGAATGGCCCAAGGTATTTCAACTCATGGCCCTATTGAAACTTCTTTTAATTGTAGGAAAGCCCCAACGGGGCGACATTAATATAGCCAGTGTATCTACCTGGGCTTTGGTGCGACATTAATATAAAAAGGGGCAACGCCCCTGGGCTCTTTCCTAGCCCCAACGGGGCGACATTAATATAGCCAGGGGCATCGTCCCTGGGCTTTGGTGCGACATTAATATAGCCAGTGTAACTACTTGGCTTTGGGCTTTAATAATACGCCTTATATATTAACCCGTCATAAAAATCCTGCCTTATGGCCACGTTGAGTATAAGTACAACGACACAAGCGCGGATAAACTAATTTGGGGAATCGAGTACAGCGAATTACGCGGATAAACGAATTAAATCGTCATGGCTAAGTTATTTCGCCACCCCCTTTTCTGAAAATCCGTTTCGGAACGCGTATCCGTTGTACTAGATGTTATGGGTATTTTCACCGTAAAACGAGATTCTGCCAAATTGATGGTCGTAAATTGTGGGCCTTATGGCATAATAGCTCAAGGAATTTCAACTCCTGGCCCTATTGATACCTCTTTTAATTGTAGTTGACGGCGTTTTCCGTAGGCGATTCATCCAATGCCGCCTAGTGCAGGAATGCGGAAATCCGCTTGCCACTGATTAGTACAACGGATACGCGCGCCGAAACGGATAGTGTTCAATTAATGTTAAGACTGATGGCTGCAAATTGTGGGCCTTATGGCAGAATGGCTCAAGGTATTTCAACTCATGGCCCTCATGAAACTTCTTTTAATTGTAGGAAAGCCCCAACGGGGCGACATTAATATAGCCAGTGTATCTACCTGGGCTTTGGTGCGACATTAATATAAAAAGGGGCATCGCCCCTGGGCTTTGGTGCGAGCATTAATATAACTAAAGGAGAATATTCCAATGACACTCAAAAAAGGCTTGATTGCCTGTTGCTTAGGTTTAATCGTATCGGTTGTTCAAGCCGTTACTCAAGAAGAACAGCTAGAATTAGCTGAAATTTATAATGCCCAAGTTATCCAATATTATCGACAGGGGCGATTTGAACAAGCCCGACATAAGGCTGAAAAAGCCTTCCAAATCAGACGAGAGATACTGGGTGAAAAACACCCCTACGCCCTTGAAAGCAGGAATAATTTGGCTACCATTTACCTGAAATTAGGACGCTCAGACGATGCCTTGCCTTTGTTAGAAACCGGCTATTTTTTAATAAAGGAACTGGCCGGTGAAAAACACCCCAAAACCCTCTTAGCCCTTTGTAATTTAGCTGTCATTTACCGAGAATTAGGCCGCTTAAACGACGCGTTGTCTTTTGTTGAAAACTGTTCTTCTTTAATGAAGGAAGTGCTAGGTGAAAAACACCCACAAACCCTCGCCAGCCTAAATGGTTTAGCGGTTATTTACCAAGAATTAGGCCGCTTAGACGAGGCCTTGTCTTTGTTTGAAACAGTCTATTCTTTCAAGAAGGAAGTGTTAGGTGAAAAACACCCTTCAACCCTAACCAGCCTCAATAACTTGGCGGGCATTTACCGAGAGTTAGGCCGTTTAGACGACGTTTTGCCTTTAGCTGAAAAAAGCTATCGCCTCACCAAGGAAGTTTTAGACGACAAACATCCTGATACGCTTAGAAGTCTTAATAACTTAGCTGTTATTTACCAACAATTAGGCCGCTATCAAGAGGCTTTGCCGTTGTTTAAAACCAGCTATCGCTTATTTCGGCAAGTGTTAGGCGAAAAACACCCACAAACCATCACCAGTCTCAATAACTTGGCCGGCATTTACCAAAAGTTAGGCCGTTTATACGAGGCCTTGCCTTTGTTTGAAACGGTCTATTCTTTCAATAAGGAAGTGTTAGGTGAAAAACACCCATCAACCCTAACCAGCCTCAATAACTTGGCCGGCATTTACCGAAATTTAGGCCGTTTAGACGAAGTTTTGCCTTTAGCTGAAAAAAGCCATCGCCTCACCAAGGAAGTTTTAGGCGACAAACATCCTGATACGCTTAGAAGTCTTAATAACTTGGCCTTTATTTACCAAAAAATAGGCCGCTTAGACGAAGCCTTGTCTTTGTTCAAAACAGGTTATTCCTTAAAAAAGAAAGTGTTAGGCGAAAAACACCCATCAACCCTAACCAGCCTCAATAACTTGGCCGGCATTTACCGAGATTTAGGCCGTTTAGACGACGTTTTGCCTTTAGCTGAAAAAAGCTATCGCCTCACCAAGGAAGTTTTAGACGACAAACATCCTGATACGCTTACAAGGCTTAATAATTTAGCGCTCATTTACAAAAATTTAGGCCTGTTAGATAAGGCTTTACCTTTGTTGGAAAAAAGCTATCACTTAACAAAGGCAGTTTTAGGCGAAAAACATCCAGATACCCTCACCAACCTGAATGGTTTGGCATTAATTTACCATGAGTTAGGGCGCTTAGATGAAGCATTGCCTTTATTTGAAAAAAATTATCACTTAACCAAGGAGGTTTTACGCGACGAAAAACACCCAACAAACGTCTCAAATCTTAATAAGATTGCGCTATGTTATCAAGATTTAGGCCGTTTGGACAAAGCCTTGCCTTTGCTTGAAAAAGCTTATCGCTTATCTGTGGAAGTGTTAGGCGAAAAACATCCAGAAACGCTCACAAGCCTTAATAACTTGGTCGTCATTTACCAAGATTTAGGCCGCTTAGACGAGTATGTATTGACTTTGTCTGAAAAAAGCTATCACTTATCACTTTTAGAGTTAGGTGAAAAACACCCAGAAACGCTCACAAGCCTTGGTAATTTGGCGCTGTTTTACCAAGATTTAGGTCGCTTGAAAGAAGCCTTACCTTTGTCTAAAAAAGCTTATCGCTTGTCTGTGGAAGTGTTAGGCGAAAAACACCCAGACAGTATCATAAGCCTTAACAATTTGGCACTCAATTACCACAACTTAGGCCGCTTGGACGAAGCTTTGCCTTTGGCTGAAAAAGCTTATCGCTTAAATCAGGAAATTTTAGCAGAAAAACACCCAGAAAGCCTCACAAGCCTTATGAATTTGGCAATGTATTATGCACTAAAAGGTCATATTCGGAAAAGCGTTAAACATTTTGAACAATACGTGGCTGGCGTAGAAATTTTGCGACGTGGCGATTTATCCGCAGAAAATCGCCAAGCCTTGTTTGAACAAAGGGTACTTGGTTATTTTGAGCTTTCCTACTTATATCTTAATCAGCATCGCTCCTTTGAGGCTTTTCGCCTAGCCGAAATGAGCAAAGCCCGTACCTTGCTCGAATCCTTAGCGGCCAAACTCGCCGCCCAACAAAGTGGCCTCACCGCCAAAGAGCAACAACAATTGCAAGACTCTGAAGCGCGTCTGGCTGTTTTAAACGATCTGATTGCCAAAGCTTCGGAAGACAATCGCCTTGAAGAACAGATTGTGTTGGAAACTGAAAAAAACAAACGGGTTCGCCAGTTCAACCAATTCCATCGTGAGTTAATGGCAAAATATCCCAAGTATGCCCAACTCAGCGAGGTACAGATTGTTGGTGCCCAAGAAGGTGCGAAATACTTGCCGGCGGATGCCGTGCTAATCAGCTATCTAGTCGTCGATAACAACAAGGTGTTAGCCTTTACTTTGCAGTCTAACGGTAGGCTCACCGCGCACAATTTGGGAAAAATCCCCAACCTCAAAGAAAATGTGAAAGACTACCAACGCCAACTGTCTCTATTGGGGAGAGGGCGGCCGATTGTACGGGGGAATGAATTTAAGAAGGATAGAGAAACCCTCAGCCGTGAACTGGGAAAGTACTTGTTAGAGCCAATCAAACCCCTCATCAAAGATAAACAGCACTGGATTATCTCACCGGATGGCCCGTTGGCGTTGATACCGTTTGAAACATTGCGTCTTGAAGGCGAAGCACAGCCGGTGATTGCCCAACATCACATCACTTATGTGCAATCCTTGTCCGTGTTGAAACTGTTGCAAGAACGCGATAAGGAATACAAGGCTCTGAAGAAACGGGGAACCTTATTGGCAATGGGTGCGCCGCATTATGGTAAAAACCGCCAAGGAGTCACGACGCGAAGCGAGATCACGCTTGGAGGTTTGACAGAAAATCCTAACAGTGTTGAGATTGCCCGTCGGCTCGTGCGCAGTGGCGATTATGGCCGTGCGGTTAGGCAATTCGGCCTAATGAGATGGAGAAACTTACCCGGCGCGTTGGCCGAACTGGAACAATTAGAAGCACTCTTTAAAGAGACTCAACCCGCTATCTATATACAAGAAAAGGCCACCGAGGCGCAACTACAACGCCTCAACCAACAAGGCGAATTAGCTAACTATCGTTACTTGGTGTTCTCAGCACATGGCTACCTGAGTCCACAAGTGTCGGCCCTCTCTTCCATTGTATTAGGGCAAGTCAACAACCCGCCCGGCATTGATGGCTATGTCACCGCTGGCGAGTGGCCGGGTTATGACTTAAAGAGTGACTTAATGGTGTTATCGGCCTGTGAAACCGGCCGAGGTGAAGTCGTCGGCGGCGAAGGTGTGATGGGATTGCCTTATGCGTTTTATGTCGCGGGCAATAAAAATACTATACTGACGTTATGGTCAATCTCCGATAAGGTGACGACGGAGTTTGTCACGAGCTTTTTTGCTAAACTCAAGGCTGGCAAAGGACAACTAGAAGCGTTGACGGCCACTAAGCGCGAGTTTATTGAAAAGGGTGGACGTCATAGCAACCCGGCGTATTGGGCCGCGTTTGTGTTGTATGGTGTTTAAGCAACTACAGGGATTCGTTATAAGAAAGGATAAAGCAACTACAGGGATTAGTTATAAGAAAGGATAAAGCAACTACAGGGATTAGTTATACTTTGCACCGTCACAATTATTTCTTAAGAAATGACAAGAAAGCTCAGTTTATGGCGGTGCTTAGTATATAAGTATCTGTGCATAAATAATCAGGTATTTAGAAAGCCCGTTTTTTGAAAAACTTGGGATCGAGCTTTGAATAAAATACCTGAAAAATTATGCTTCAGTACTTACAAACTTAGGCGCTAAAGCGCCTACTACAAACGCAAGGCGCTAAAGTGTCTACTACAAACGCAAGGTGCTAAAGCGCCTACTACAAACGCAAGGCGCTAAAGCGCCTACTACAAACGCAAGGCGTTTCGTAGTACTATTCGTTTATCCGCGTAATAATTATTCTACCTGAAAACCCACAAGCCCAGTTGCCCAATCACCATTCCGTACCATAGGTCGGCCACGCCCTCCATGTACGGCATGTCTAAACAATAACCACTCTAACTGATTAGAACTCCCTTTTTTTTGAAAAGCCTCTTGCTCTAACAGAGACACATCAATTGAATAACGGCTAGTAATAAATTTGAGGGTTTCTTCACCCGCCAACCCCGTAACCAAGCCAATCTGCTCCTCGACCAATTCCCGCGTTTCTCCCGCCGGCACACGAGCAGATTCCATGCGATCCTCCTTAAGGGGGAAAATAGAGTAGATAGCACCATCGGGCCCAATATTCAGAATGTAACAATAATAATCCACCCATTTGGATTCGTTACGCAAAGTAAAGGTGAGAATCTGCTTTTGGGTTAAAACGAGCTTTTGGATATCCGCCAAGCTATAAGGCCCCTTTATCTTGCGATAAAACTGACCTTCACCTTCCATAAACCGACAATTTGGGCCAGTTTGACAAGATCCGACCGGACTCAGGATATCAGCTTGTAACGTCACAGGTATCTTGCGGCCACGACGACTTTGGAGTGCTTTAATTTCACGGATACGGGCTAATTTGTTTAAATTCTCCTGTACCAACTGAATGCCTCTTGTCGGGTTATCATTATCAAAATGAATTTGCAGGTTTTCATTTAATAACCGTTCTTCTTGTGCCAGTACCCATAATTCAGGCGGTTGATTAGGAAAGGATTTTGGTAAAGGATCGTTAGCCTTTGCCCGAATCAACTGACCGTTCTTTCGCTTGGGGCGCAACAAGTGCAACCGTAGATCAGTATTAGACGGATCATCGGTAAGAGTATAGGCTGGCAGTGCTTGCGTCTCATCGGAACGGGTTTTAAAGGCCGCTTGTATCGCTTGCAACAAAGGCTTGTCTTTCCCAGTTGGAAAGTCGGCCTCTAAAGTCACCTTGATGGGTGTAAAATGGTAGGCATGCTCTTCCTCTACCACCAAATCACCCGTTTGAAAAGCACCCTCTGGTTTAGGTTTACCATAACTGGCGAACGCTTCAACCCGATTGACAGTAAGGTAAGGTAAGCTTTGTGGGTTCGGGTGTTGGGGTTTATACAAGCGATAAACCGAGTCGGCAGTCACGCCGGCGAGAAAACCGGCGGGCATTTTTATCCAGTCATTTTCAACTTCAGTGACTGAAAGCGTCGGCGGCTGCGCTATAAAACCACCACCCAACACTTGTGTTTGAGCCTCACCCTCCATCTGTGGTTGCTGCACCACACCGCGCTCGGCCGTGACTTGGGCATAAGTTCGCTTATAAACATGATCCCAAGTGTCACCCGCTTGTGCTTGTTGTAAATTATGTGCCCAATGCCAAGTAAAAACACCGTAATATTTGTCTTGTTTGTCAATGACCGACTCATCGTCTCGCGCCACGCCTATGTGTCTCTTTTTGTCAATGGCCGACTCATCGTCTCGCGCCGCACCTACGCGGATTCCACGCTCAATTGCCGGCCGGGTGTAGGTAAGTTGACCTAAAATATGGGGCCTGTCATCCTCTTCTACCGCCCGCGTGAGATCAAATCCCTTGCTCACCGTGGCCGAGTGACAAGAATCCGAGACAAACACCACTTGCTCGGTTTTGGCATACAACGCCGCCAACCAAGCGTTGATTTCATCGTCCAACACATCGTAGTTGTTTTTATCCATCGCCTTGCTGGCGCGTGCGCCGAAAGAAACCCAAGTTTGGTCTTGGCCGCTTTTTTCATCACCATTTAAATCAGTGGCTTGCGAGCCATGACCGGAATAATGGATATAGACAAAATCACCGGCTTTCACGCGTTCAATCAGCGCATTGAACGCGTTTTCAATGGCGGTGTGAGTGGCTTTGTCATCCAACAGAATCGTCAAATTCTCATTAGAGAAGCCAAACCGTTCTTTCAACACGCCCTTCGTCAACTCGATGTCATTGATAGGGCCTTTGAGAGAATGAAAAGGCGTATTGCGATAGTCCTGGATCCCAATAAGCAAAGCATGTTTGCCAACCGCGAGGGGGGACTTTGGTGTGAACGGGGCAACATCATCATGCATCGTTTCGGTGACTGTTTTGTTGGAAAATTCCCCGTTTTCAATTGGGAACACTACCGTTGCCGGAACAATGAACAAGCCCAGAAAAACGATAGACAGTAATAAATACTTGATTTTTAATGGATTCATAAGTTTTGCCTCATTGAACTACAAGGATTCGTTATTATAACGGATAAAGCAACTACAGGGATTCGTTATAATAACGGATAAAAAAGCAACTACAGGGATTCGTTATAATAACGGATAAAGCAACTGCATGGATTATACTCAGTATTTCCATCAGTTTGCCGGGACTACCTAGTATCTGTACCGTGCGCGTTTTCCACAAATACCATCCCTTTGAGGGATGGTATCTGTTCTCTCGTGCGTTTTCCAGAGATACTTCATTCGTTTATCCGCGTAATTAGTTGTACTAATCAGTCGTTTATCCGCGTAATTAGTTGTACTAATCAGTCGTTTATCCGCGTAATTAGTTGTACTAATCAGTCGTTTATCCGCGTAATTCGTTGTACTATTCGTTTATCCGCGTAATTCGTTGTACTAATCAGTCGTTTATCCGCGTAATTAGTTGTACTATTCGTTTATCCACGTCATTAGTTGTACTATTCATTCGTTTATTCGCGTAATTAGTTGTACTAATCAGTCGTTTATTCGCGTAATTAGTTGTACTATTCGTTTATCCGCGTAATTAGTTGTACTAATCATTCGTTTATCCGCGTAATTCGTTGTACTAATCATTCGTTTATCCGCGTAATTAGTTGTACTAATCAGTCGTTTATTCGCGTAATTAGTTGTACTAATCAGTCGTTTATTCGCGTCATCCGTTGTACTATTCGTTTATCCGCGTAATTCGTTGTACTACTTTTCATTTTTCATTTTTCATTCTTAATTAATACATATATGGCTAACCTTTTTTCCCTTCCTATTTGGACAGTCAACTTAGCATTTTCTGAAGATATTAGCCTTGTTTCTCCCCTACTTATCCCAGAAACCATCACAGCTAACGAATCATCCGCCACCCTTGCCCAAACGCTGATCAAACGCTTGGAAGAGAACAACATTAAGCTGGGAGAGTATCTGGAAATGCTCCGTCATGCGCCTACCTTGTCATTAGTTAGTTCGCAGTTGACGGTTTTCCTTAAAGCGCCCCGTAAAAATCCTAGCTATCCAGACTTAGAAGTGGGATTTGATTATTTTTATACTTCGCTCCCCAATCAACACTACTTGGGATTTATCCCGGTGCTAGGCATCGAAGGCTATGCTGAGACACCCGAAGAACTCGTCACGGTGTTACAACAGGCTGTTGAACTGGAGTTTTCCCGTAAAAAACGCTTAACGGATGTGCGGCATTTAATCACTACCCAGTGGTATGAAGAAATAGAGACCGAAAAACATGTTATAGAAACCCGTTTTCACAACTTGTCTGAGCTTGCCAATCTGCATGATCGCAAAGAGCGAGAATGGTTGCCGGAGATAGCACAGTCCTTAAAACGTCTAGGGCAACGTCGCTGTTTTGGGCGCGACAATGAGCTTGAACAAATGCTACGCGCCTTGACGGGCAAATATAGTCGCAGTGTGCTGTTGGTTGGACGTGCTGGTGTCGGTAAAACGGCATTGGTTCAAGAGGTGTACCGCGTGGGCGCAGAACGAGGCCTCGGCTCGGTGACGTTTTGGGAAACGACGGCCGCACGTATGTTGCAAAAACTTACCGTAGAGAGTGGCTGGGAAGAATCGCTAGGGCATGTTTTAGAAGAACTTAGCCAGCGTGGCGACATTCTCTATGTGCGTAACCTTGCCCAATTGTTTGAAGTTGGGGCTTATGTGGGTAATCCTATCAGCATGGCCGAATTTATGCGCGAATATTTGGCGCTGGGCAGTGTGCGTCTTGTCACCGAATGCACCGATGAGGAATTTGCCACTATTGAGACACGAGCGCCCGGCTATACTGGCCTGTTTCAAGTGCTGCGCCTCGAACCGCCAGCCGTCGTGCAACAGCCTGATATTGTGCGTCGCCGTCTGCACGTCTCTCATCCTAAACAACTCATACCAAAACCAGCCATTGAAGAAACCCTACGGTTACAACACCGTTACGCTCTCTATTCCGGTTTTCCGGGCAAAACGGTGCATTTTTTAGAATCGCTTTTAAATCAAGAGAATAACACGGCCTTGACTCGAGAAGCGGTGGTGACGCGATTTTGTGAAGAATCGGGAATGCCGCGTTTTTTGGTGGATAGCCGTACCACTTTAAACCTTGATGATTTGCGACAATTTTTTCAATCGCGCCTCTTTGGACAAGATGCTGTTATTGATATTGTGGTGAATTTATTGGCTTCTGTCAAAACTCGCCTGACTCGTCCGGGTAAACCTATCGCTTCCTTATTATTTGTCGGCCCCACCGGTGTGGGCAAAACGGAATTAGCTAAAGCGCTTGCTGAGTTTATGTTTGGCGACAGCAAGCGGCTGATTCGCTTTGATATGAGTGAATTTTCTGACGAAATCGCCGTACTACGTCTGACGGGCGACGTTTCGGGTGGACAAGGATTACTAACCGATAAGGTAAGACAGCAACCGTTTTCTGTGGTTTTGTTTGATGAATTAGAAAAGGCGCATTTTGCGTTTTATGATCTCTTATTACAAGTGATAGGAGAAGGGCGCTTAACGGATGCACGGGGGCAAGTTGCCGACTTTTGCAGTAGTGTGATTATTATGACGTCTAACATCGGTGCCGGTGTCAGCCGCCAACGTAGCCCTGGCTTCCATGAAAGAGACAAGAGTCTAACAGCCTTGCATCAACACTATCTCCATACGGTGCAACAATTCTTCCGGCCCGAATTGTTTAATCGCTTAGATCAAGTGATTCCGTTTAATGCGCTTTCTTTAAACGTTTTGCGCCCCATCGTGCGCCGCGAACTTGATAAAATCATAGCACGGGATGGCTTACGGACACGCGAGGTGAGTTTACAAATTGAAGACGCTGTTATCGACTATCTGGCTAATCTCAGCGGCGACAGTCACTATGGCGCTCGCCAATTGCAACGCTGCTTACATGAACAGGTGGTGATTCCACTGGTATCGACTGTAAACCGTTATCCGTTTTCAACGTCGATGAAAATCACCGTTAGCAAAGGCGAAAATGGGCTAGACTTCAAAACGATGATATACACCCAAAAAGCCCGTGCCGACCAAACCTTGGTTGACACCAAATGGACTTTACGGGAACTCTCAACTGAGGCCACCAAAACTCGTCGTTTAGCGCAAGTCATTAACGAAGGCCCTACCATGAACCAACTCTGGAGCAAATGGGACATTTTAGAACGTGATCGTCGCAGCATGAGAGAAAAATTTTGGCAAGAACCTTTCACGGCACATGAATATGGTGTTTTGCATAACCTACTGGAAAATGCGAAGACGCTGTTGCAACGCATTGAATCTATTGAAATTGATTGCTCATTAGCCTTCATCGGCATCAATGCGCCCACAGATCAACTGGCTACGGCCCTGCTTAATTGGCAAAAAGCGCATGAAGCATGGCAGGTACAACTGTTAGACACCGTGCAGCCAGAGACGGGCCTGTGTATGCTCAGCATCTACGGCGCACCTGAGTCTATTAGTCATTTAGTCAGTATATTCAATCAGTTAGTAAAAAATAACGCATGGGTAGTCATAGAACGCGCCGTGTGGTTACGGCACAATGAAGAAAAATACATTTACACAACTAACGCAACGTTACCCAAACGGCCGGGGGATAGATTGGTAGGCCGTGAACTACAGATTATGGGGCCGGGGGCCGTGCTTTACTTTGCCAAAGAAGGCGGTGTGCATATTTGGGTGGATAGTGAGAAAGAAGAACATCCTTATGCGGTGTTGATAGCGCAATGTACCATGAACAAATTCAAAACCCCACAAGGCGTACATCGCAAGAAATTTTTAGAAGCCTTGGACAAAAAACGACAATATTGGAAAAATGGTTTTTTTGAGTTTGCTCAGAAGATACACACCGGATCAAATTGGCAGTCGGTGTTGGAAATGCAGCTTGATAAGAATTTTAAAGAGCGGTTGCGGCGGGTGCTTTGTGGAGAAGTGATAGAAATTGATCAATATTTAGAGGATGAACTGTCTTTAGACGATGATCTGTCTTTAGACGATTTATCATTGGATTTTGATGACGTACCATTTTAACGAGCCGAGGAGTAGCGTTGCCAAGGGCGTTGCCAGGGGCGTTGCCACAATGCCATTAAGTTAAGGGCTTTGCACGTGGGATTGCCCCTACAAACCGTCATGTAATGTAGGGGCAATCCTTTATGGTTGCCCTCGCCCAAAAGCAACGCCCTTGGATAGCCCCAACGGAAATGATTGTTCCAACAAATCATTAATATGTAATGTAGGGGCAATCCTTTATGGTTGCCCTCGCCCAAAAGCAACGCCCTTGGATAGCCCCAACGGAAATGATTGTTCCAACAAATCATTAATATGTAATGTAGGGGCAATCCTTTATGGTTGC
>Ga0190343_1000097_pt1 | contig 36654 bp, 30 predicted proteins | sample 48721312_MG_FD_161664 | JGI IMG/M metagenome (GOLD analysis project Ga0190343, IMG submission 161664) | Hydrothermal vent microbial mat bacterial communities from Southern Trench, Guaymas Basin, Mexico - 4872-13-1-2_MG | ecosystem: Environmental > Aquatic > Marine > Hydrothermal vents >... | reverse complement strand
TTTTTTTTGAGCAATTACAGGCCGATTCGTTATGTTGAAGAATTTGTGGGCCTTATGTTAATTTGAAATTTTTCAAATCGTTTTATGGCCCCTAAATCAGAGCCTGGGGCGATGCCCCAGGTTGTATTAATGTCGCCCCTTTGGGGTTTTTTTTGAGCAATTACAGGCCGATTCGTTATGTTGAAGAATTTGTGGGCCTTATGTTAATTTGAAATTTTTCAAATCGTTTTATGGCCCCTAAATCAGAGCCTGGGGCGATGCCCCAGGTTGTATTAATGTCGCCCCTTTGGGGCTTTTTTTGAGCAATTACAGGCCGATTCGTTATGTTGAAGAATTTGTGGGCCTTATGTTAATTTGAAATTTTTCAAATCGTTTTATGGCCCCTAAATCAGAGCCTGGGGCGATGCCCCAGGCTGTATTAATGTCGCCCCTTTGGGGCTTTTTTTTGAGTATAGGCGTTTGGTTCCATTAGGTGATTCTGTCTAGCTTAAAATGGTAAATGACAATTTTTTTAAAATCATTGACGATTTTGAACGAGTCTTTGAGTAAATCACGTTCTAGTTTATTCAATTGACTGGGTTTTATATAGTTGTCATAAGGTTCTTCGTATTTCACTTTTTCAAGTTCAAATTGGAGGCGTAGTGAAATCATAAAACCAAGGGCTTCAATCAAATCCGTGGCGAAGGTTTTATCAAAGATGCCTTTTTCAGTGATGGCTTTGATACGTTCAATGGTATTAGTTTGAGTGATTTTGTGTTCTAGGGCGAGACTACGGATACCTTGTACAATCGGAAAAATCCCACCTTTTTTTAGTTCTAATTGATTTTCGTGTGATTTATCGACAACAAAGGTGGCAAATAAACTCAGTGGCGTTTCAAATGAGAGGGTTGGTTTGGCAAAATGTGAAAAAAAGGCTTGGTTATCTTGCAGGTGTTCATATAAATAGCGTTTAGCGTCTTCAAGTAAGGTGGCATCGCCAGCTACCGCTTTCGCGTCACAAAAAATCGCTAGATCTAGCAAAGGTTCCTGAAATTCTACCACCCACTGAAAGATTTGTGCTTTAAAGCCTTTTAAGGGTTGACACCAACGCGGATTGTTGAGCATGATTTTACCCGGGCAAGGCGGATAGCCAAAATCAATCAAAGTTTCGGCCAATTCTTGGGTTATTTTTTCTAAGCCTTCATAGATAAAACCATCTCGCAAAATAATGGCATTGTCTTGATCGGTTTTAAGAATTTGTTCACCTCGCCCTTCACTTCCCATGACAATTAGGCAAGAATTTTCCAACAGTGCCGGTGGCGCAATGAAAGCATACAATTTTTTGAAGACTTGTTGATTTAATTCGTTAATCAACTGCATCATATATTTTATTTTCATGCCATTGGCTTGGAATGCCCTGATCATGTTAGTCATATTTTGACTGGCGACTTTCAATTGTTCTTTATTCTGAGCTTTATCAATCTGTACCGCGACTAAGCGGGTATGATTGGATAAATAGCTGAGTAAATCAATTTGTTCCAATACGCCGATAATCTGGTTATCTTTCCGGATTAATAAGTGTTTAATTGAATTTCGGAGCATTACCAGCAGGGCATGGAGCAATAAATCATTGGTGCATAAGCCAATCAGCTTATAAGTGGCGATATTGCCAACCGCATCATCTATGGAATAACGCTGCAACACCATATCACGAAGGTCTTTATCGGTAACGATGCCAATATCATTGTCACCTTTAATCAAGACGAAATTCGTTTTCCGGTGAGTCATGGTTTGCACCGCGTCATAGACAGAGGTGGTGGCTTCTACAAAAATGGGTGGATGAATATAAACTTGTTTAATTTTAGCCACCATGAAGGAGGCTAATTCTTTATTATTGCGTTGCTCAATCAGGTTATTGAGGCGTTTGGATAAGTCTTGATAATAAAACTCTTCAAAATGGCGATTATTTTGGATGAGCGTTAAAAAGGTGTCTTTGGGCAGGAGATAGCAAATCAATTCTTCTTGTACCGTAAAATCATTTTTGCTGTTATTTTCCAATAATGATATGGCATCAAATGAGTCTTGGGAAACGTACACAGATACCATTTCATCATCATAGCTTTCTTGCACGATGCCTTTGATAATAATATAAAGCGCGTTTGGGGAGGTTGCATGTCGAATCAATAACTCGCCTTTTTTGAAGTAGGCAATATCCATGGCATCGGCAACGGCTTCAAGTTCATGCTTTCGCAATCTGTCAAATGGCGGAATGCCAGAAATAAAGTGTTCTAGTACGCTCATTTTTTTCAGTTATCCGAAAATAGGAGTTTGGACTCTTGAGTACAAGGATGCAAAAAAAAAGTACAACGAATGACGTGGATAAACGAATAATCCACTTGAGGACTTGAAGGCTTAATTCGTTTACCCCAGTAATCCGTTGTACTTTTATCAGCTTATGGCTACACACAACATTAAAAGAATTGGCGACATTGCCATACTCGTTTCAATTGTTTCAATTAGCGACTTTGCCATACTGCCCGTCAACTGCGGGAACGTGTGGGAGTGGATAAAACAAGTGACGTCTCAATCGGCGAGATTGCCAGAATATAGGAGTCGGCTAACTTTAGTTGGCCGATTCTTGCTAATATGTTTAACGGCGCGACATAATACAGAGTTTAATTTTAAAATGCAAACCTAGCTAGCCCAAAGCCCGAAGCTAGGTAGCCAGGTAGGTACACTGGCTTTATTAATGTCGCCCCGTTGGGGCTTGGCAATTAATGTTTAATGATTAATGATTAATGATTAATGATTAATTATGAGCAAGAAAGGGGCGTATTATTAAAGCCAGTGTAACTACCTGAAATTAATAATTAATGTCCAAAATGAATCTTAGACGTCCAAGATAAATCTTGGACTCCTCCCCAAATGTTAACTGCGGGAACGTGTGGGAGTGGATAAAACAAGTGATGTCTCAATCGGCGAGATTGCCAGAATATAGGAGTCGGCTAACTTTAGTTGGCCGATTCTTGCTAATATGTTTAACGGCGCGACATAATACACCGTTTCATTTTAAAATGCAAAACGACCTAGCCCAAAGCCAGGTAGCCAGGGCAATGCCATTAAGTTAAGGAATTAGAAAGAAATAATTCCCCCGCCTTTGGTAAAGCCGTCGTCTAATAGCTGAAGTGCCCTAAAGGGCACTGAAGACTCAATGCCATATCGTGTGCTTATGAAAAAATCCTGAATTTACCAGTCCCCTTTAGGGGACTTTAGCTTTGAGACAACGGCTTTACCAAAGGCTCTTTCTCGTTTATTTCTTAACTTAATGGCATTGAGGTAGCCAGGTAGGTACACTGGCTTTATTAATGTCGCCCGAAGCCAGGTAGGTACACTGGCTTTATTAATGTCGCCCCGTTGGGGCTTGGCAATTAATGATTAATGATTAATGATTAATGATTAATGATTAATGATTAATGATTAATGATTAATGATTAAATAAATATTAGCCCCAAAGGGGCGTGTTATTAAAGCCTTCAGATCGCCCCAGGAATCTGGAATTAATGATTAATGATTAATGATTAATGATTAATGATTAATGATTAAATAATTCTTTTCGATTGTTAGCCACAATCCGCGCAATTCCGTCAACAAAAGCCTTTAAACTAGGCGATTGCGGTTGTTCTAAATCCAAATAAGGACTAATCGCCGTCGCCCAATCAAATTTATCTTTACCATTGCAATCGGTGGGATTTTTTCCCAATGCATCGGCTAATTTTTCCCAAGCACCTACAATACTATCAGGTGGTTTTTTCTTGGGTAACTTTTTTAAATTCGCATGCGGGAAAGCGGCCCTAATGGCATTTTTATCAGCAATAAACCACGATTCTGTTTCTTCCACCGCAATACGAAATAGCACACAAGTTGGGCGTTTATTCTCACCAAGGGTTTGATAAAGGTTGAGCAACTCTTGTTTTAAAACCTTACAATCATCATTGTCGGCATCAACAAGTACGATCACATAATAATCTGGCGGCAAATTAACATATCCGCGCAATTTGGCGGGTAGTTGATCAAGTCGTCCACGTCGTTTGGGATCAGGTGGTGCAAATGGTTTGTGAGGTAATTTGCCCTTACCCTGGTGAGGGTGTATGCGAAAAGGTGTACTTTCAACCAGCAGAATATCCCTAACTGTCGGCACATCGGCACCACCTTCCACCAAAATTTCCAAAAACATTATGGATGCGAATTAAGGGTTGAATTAAATATTATGAAATCAATGATTTATAAAAACGTCTCGATTGAAAGTGATTTTATAACTCTTTGTTCATTTGACATTTTTCATTTTTATATCGATATTCGCATTATGGATTACCCCGCCCAAAGTGGTTGCTATACCATAAGCTGCCCAACGGCAACCCTTCGGCATGCAACTCATTAATAGTTGGAATCTCAGCCGCACATTGAATGCTGCTAAATCCATGCTCATCTTTTTCCATGATCCAGACATCTTTGGGCTGCAAAGCATCTATTAAATAAGGCGAATGCGTCGTCAAGACAATTTGTGGGCCATTCGGGCGTTGAGTAACTTCCTTTATTTCCGCGGCCAGCGGCTCAAGTAATTGATGATGTAAGCCATTCTCAGGCTCTTCAATGCCTATAAAGGCCGGTGGCTCAGGATCCTGTAGCAGCAGCAAATAAGCAAACAACTTTAACGTACCATCCGACACTTCTTGAGCATAAAACGGATCAATATAACCCCGATCATTAAATTGCAGCAACAAACGACCATCTTCGGTTTGTTTAACCGTTATTTTTTCTATGCCTGGAATTTTAGTCGTGATTTCTCGCAACACGGCCTGAAAGCGTTCAGGATATTGGCGCTGCATAAACAGCATATAATTCGCCAGATTATCACCACGACGATTTAAATGTTTCTGTGCGCTGGCCCTTGGAAGTCCACGCGCCAAATCCGGTACCAAATAACAAAGATACCAACTTTCTAAAAATTTCCGAAACGCAACAATAGACGGACGTTCTGCCAAATTACCCAGGATAGAAATACCCAAACGCCCCGGATCATCCAACTTCACCTGAATCGGGGCATAACAGGCCTCATCACCGGTTTGAACCGGCAAAACATAACCTTTGCGGTTATCCAATTGAAAAACCACAGCACCGGCTTGTTCATTTGGATCATTTTCAACCAAGCTTTCTTGAACAACGACGGGCTTACCACTCTGATCGTTATCAATTTCCAACAAATAAGTCGTCGGCGTGGCATCGATTCGATAAACAATCTCAAAGCCTATATGCCCTTGCTGCCCTCGGGTACGCACTCGCTCAAAACTGCCACGATGCGGCTTCTCACAAGCCTGCTCAACACTAAAAGCCAGACAATCATGGATAAATTCAAAAACATCCATAAAAGTAGACTTACCACAACCATTAGGACCAACAATCGTGATGAGTTTAGGTAAGGGTTGTTGGGAACGCATTCCCCGACGCTCAGCGTCAAACGAAGTAGCGCCTAGATTCACATTTTTAAGTGAACGATAATTTTTAATATGAAGAGCTTCAATATGTGCCATATGACATTTCGTCCGGAGTCCAAGATTTATCTTGGACGTCCATTTTTTAAGATTCAAAATTTTCCGCAGACAATTTATTTATTTAACTCATTGATTATAAAAAATATGCTATACAGTAGATTTAGCCTTCCAAACTCAAGTTTGGACTCCAGCCAAACTAAAGTTTGCTATTTGATTATTAGACTCAAGAAGGTTTGAGAAACCTTTCATAACTTATCGCCTGAAACGGTTAAAAGTTTCCAGTATCTAGTTTGCCGTTAGTAGATAGATAGTGTTTGTAGTGTTTGTAGTAGGCGATTTATCGCCTGAAACGGTAAAAAGTTTCGAGTATCTAGTTTGCCGTTAATAGATAGATAGTGTTTGTAGTGTTTGTAGTAGGCGATTTATCGCCTGAAACGGTAAAAAGTTTCGAGTATCTAGTTTGCCGTTAGTAGATAGATAGTGTTTGTAGTGTTTGTAGTAGGCGATTTATCGCCTGAAACGGTTAAAAGTTTCGAGTACCAAGTTTGCCGTTAGTAGATAGTGTTTGTAGTGTTTGTAGTAGGCGATTTATCGCCTGAAACATTTTTCTGAAATCTGACTTGATGGCCCCAAATTTATTGCGAGCGTAAGACATTTATAACCACAAGGATTGTATATAATAAGGGATTTTATTTTAAACTCTTAACGGTTTGAGGCGATAAATCGCCTACTACAAACTTAAACTTAAACTTAAACTTAAACTTAAACTGAATTATTAACGGTTTTAGGCGATAAATTGCTTACTATAAACTTAAACTGAACTCTTAATGGTTTGAGGCGATTACAAGCTTATTACAAACTAAACTCTTAACGGTTTTAGGCGATAAATTGCTTACTACATACTTAAACTTAAACTGGACTCTTAACGGTTTTAGGCGATAAATCGCCTACTACAAACTTAAACTTAAACTTAAACTTGAACTTAAACTGAACTATTAACGATTAAAGCCAGGGGCAACGCCCCTGGATAATGGATAATAATTAATAATTAATCATTAATCATTAATCATTAATCATTAATTTTAGTGCATCACGGCCCCTTCGGCACCAATACCGGTTTGACTGCGCACATCTTGTGCTTCATAGGCGGCCCGATCTTTTTGTGCGCGTTTGCTGTTGTCAATTATTGAGAAAAACCAAATGCCGACAAAAGCAACGGTTACTGAAATCAATGCCGGATACTTGGAACCGAAAATGGGTTCGTCATTGCCAAGTTGGGCTACCCAAACGGTAGGCCCAATCACGACGAGTACCACGGCCGTTGTTAGGCCGAGAAATCCGCCAATGAATGCGCCGCGAGTCGTTAACTTTGACCAAAACATGGATAAGAACAGTACCGGGAAGTTGGCACTGGCGGCAATGGCAAAGGCTAATCCAACCATAAACGCAATGTTTTGTTTTTCAAAGGCAATGCCTAAGCCAATGGCGATCATGCCTAAAATAACGGTTGCAATTTTGGAGATTTTCATTTCTTGGGCTTCATTGACTTGCCCGCGTTTGATCACACTGGCATAGAGATCGTGTGAGACGGCCGAGGCACCGGCCAAAGTCAGTCCTGAAACCACCGCTAAAATGGTGGCAAATGCCACAGCCGAAATAAAGCCTAAAAAGATGTTGCCACCCACCGCGTGAGATAAATGGATCGCCGCCATATTACCGCCGATTAATTCGCCTTTGTCCGTCAGATATTGAGGCTCTTGAGAAATTAACACGATAGCGCCAAATCCAATAATAAAAGTCAGGATATAAAAATAGCCAATAAAACCCGTGGCATAAAGCACGGATTTTCTGGCCTCTTTGGCATCTGCTACGGTGAAAAAGCGCATCAAAATATGCGGCAAACCGGCCGTGCCAAGCATCAGGGCGATACCCAGAGAAATCGCATCAAACCAATTGTTCACTAAGCCACCGGGGGCCATAATGGCTTCTCCTGACAACGTGCCCGGCCGGCCTTCTCTTGAAGTATTAATGGCTTCTGTGAACATTTTTTCAAAGCTAAAGTCGAAGTAATACAAGGCCCCTAAAGCAATAAAAGTGGCCCCGGAAAGCAGTAAAATGGCTTTGATGATTTGCACCCAAGTGGTTGCCAACATGCCACCGAAGGTGACGTATAAAACCATCAAAAACCCTACAATGACTACCGCCGCCCAGTAAGGGAGGCCAAATAACAATTGGATTAATTGCCCCGCGCCCACCATTTGGGCAATCAAGTACAAAATAACCGTTGCCAATGCGCCAAGGGCGGATAACGTTCTGATGGGCGTTTGTGCTAAACGATAGGAAGCCACGTCGGCAAAAGTGTATTTGCCGAGATTTCTGAGTCGTTCTGCAATGAGAAATAAAATCACCGGCCAACCGACTAGAAAACCTATGGAATAAATTAAGCCGTCATAGCCGCTTTTGTACACCAAGGCTGAAATGCCCAAAAATGAGGCGGCCGACATGTAGTCGCCCGAAATTGCCAAGCCATTTTGCAAGCCGGTAATGCCACCGCCGGCCGTATAGAAATCTTTGGCGGTTTTAGTCCGCTGCGCGGCCCAGTAAGTAATACCAAGCGTGGCCGCCACGAACAGAAAAAACATCACAATGGCGGCGATGTTTAAGGGTTGTTTTTCAACCACCCCATCAATAGCGCCGCCGGCCGCAAATACACCCGTGGCCGCCAAAATGATGGCAAACGCACCCCACCGTAGAAAATTTTTGGTCACTTCAACTCCTCCTTGATTTGGTTGGTGAGATTATCAAACTCAGTATTGGCACGCCAAACGTAAATACTGGTTAGCACAAACGCACTGATAATGATTAATAGCCCAATGGGAATGCCCACCGTGATAACAGAGCTTTCGCTCACTTTAACCGCAAGCGATTGGGGCGAAAATGCGATAACCAAGATAAAAGCATAGTAGATCACCAACATGATGATCGATAATATCCAAGCAAAGCGGCTTCTTTTTGAGACAAGCTCATGGTATTTTGGATTGTTTTTCACCTTTTCCACGAGTTCTGGCTGCATGTAATGCTCCTGTTGATTAAGATTGGTAACGAATAGTTTATCTTATAAATCATACTTTGTGAATCGTTTGTAGTGTTTGAGTGTTTGTAGTAGGCGATTTATCGCCTTAAATTGATTGGTGTAATTGTTGTTCAGCACAAGTACTTGATAAATCCTGATAACTGAAATAACTGATAATAGAAAATGGAACGCAAACTTTATATTAAAACCTTTGGCTGCCAGATGAATGAGTATGATTCATCCCGCATGGCATATGCCCTAAAAGTTTCTCACGGGCTAGAATTGACGGATGATCCAACACAAGCTGATGTCTTATTGCTCAACACCTGCTCTGTCCGCGAGAAGCCCCAAGAAAAAGTCTTTTCTCTCTTAGGTACGTGGCGGCCGTTGAAAGAAAAACGGCCTGAGGTTGTCATTGGCGTAGGCGGTTGTGTCGCCAGCCAAGAAGGCGAGGCCATTCGTCAACGGGTACCTTATGTCGATTTAGTCTTTGGGCCGCAAACGCTGCACCGCTTGCCAGCTATGCTCACAGAAGTGCAAAATGCTCGTAAGCCCATGATTGATATATCTTTTCCAGAAAACGAAAAGTTTGATTGCTTGCCACAACCGCGTGCCGAGGGGCCGACGGCCTTTGTATCTATCATGGAAGGATGCAGCCACTATTGCGCTTTTTGCGTCGTGCCCTACACCCGCGGCGAAGAAGTCAGTCGGCCGTTTGATGATGTTATTGCGGAAGTTGCCCTGTTGGCCGAACAAGGTGTGCGCGAAGTGACGCTACTAGGGCAAAATGTTAATGGCTATCGAGGACAGATGGCATATGATGAAATAGCCGATTTGGCCTTATTAATTAACTATATTGCCGCTATTGACAGCATAGAACGAATTCGTTATACCACATCTCACCCATTGGAATTGTCCGACAACTTGATTCAAGTCTATGCAGAAGTGCCCAAATTGGTGAGTCATTTGCATTTGCCGGTGCAAAGCGGCTCAGATCGGATTTTAAGTTTGATGAAACGAGGACATACGGCGTTAGAATATAAACAAAAAGTCCGCCGTTTGCGACAAGTGCGGCCCGATTTAAGCTTATCTTCTGACTTTATTATCGGCTTCCCCGGCGAAACTGAGGCCGATTTTCAGGCAACTATGCAATTGATTGAAGACGTTGGCTTTGATCACTCCTTTAGCTTTGTTTATAGCCCACGCCCCGGCACCCCAGCCGCGAGTATGCCCGACGAAGTACCGCTAACTCTCAAAAAACAACGTCTCGCCCAACTGCAAGCCCGCCTCACCGAAATGGCTCACGCCATAAGCCACTCAATGGTAGGCACTATGCAACGGATTTTAGTCGAACACCCATCGCGTAAAAATCCTCAAAAAATGGCCGGGCGCACCGAAAATAATCGAGTAGTCAATTTTGCCGGCGAACTGGCTCTGATAGGACAATTTGTAGAAGTAAAGATAACTGAAGCGTTACCGAATTCGTTGCGAGGCGAACTGATTTAAAAGTTTGTCTAGTCTAGTCTAGTCTAGTACAACGAATTACGCGGATAAACGAATTATTGTCGATTTCGTTGCGAGGCGAACTGATTTAAAAGTTTGTCTAGTCTAGTCTAGTCTAGTACAACGAATTACGCGGATAAACGAATTATTGTCTTTATATTTGGAGTCCAAACCTTTAGGTTTGGACTTGTAATAAAATTGAGGTTAAGTCCAAAGCAGCAAGCTTTGGACTCCAAGTTAAATCAAGTGCAAAAATTGATGATATTCTTTAAGTACGCTCGCTGTGTCTCCTTCGGCTTTGCTGACACCGTCTTCTATCCATACAACACGGTTACAGAGTTGTTGAATGAGAGTCGCATGGTGCGATACGAAAACGATGGTTTTGTTGGAGCGAATTTTTTCTTGCATCAGTCGAGCCGATTTTTGGCTAAACTCGGCATCTCCCACGCCCAAGACTTCATCAATCAGTAAAATGTCGGGATCAACCTGAAAAGCGACCGAAAAACCTAAGCGGGCTGCCATGCCGGATGAGTAAGTTGCAATCGGCTGATCGATAAATTCGCCCAATTCTGAAAACTTAATAATGGCATCCATTTTGGCTTTGACTTCTTTTTTTCGTAGCCCCATGAACATGCCACTTAGGATCGCATTTTCGCGCCCCGTTAAATAGTAAATAAAGCCTAATTGTAAGGAGAGTAGCGAAGCTTGGTAGCCTTTATTGGTAAAAGTCCCTTTATTGGGTTTGATAATACCAGCCATCAGGCGTAATAAGGTACTTTTGCCTACCCCATTACGGCCAATAATGCCCAAGGTTTCACCTTGGTATAAATCAAACGAGACATCTTTGAGTGCCCAAAAGGGTTCACCAAAAACGCCTCTTTTACGCTTATAGTAGATACCGACATGACGCAGTGATAAAACGGGCAAGTGTTGTTCAGAGTTCATCGCATAACCTTGGGATAGATATATTCAAAGTGTGCAATTAATCGGACAGTGAGCAAAATTCCAACGAGTGAGAATCCACCAATGATAAGTAGTGCTGACCAATCAGGCAATGTGTTATACATTAAAATATTGCGATAACTTTCAATAATGCTCACCATCGGGTTCAAATAGTACAAACTTTGGTAAGCTTCCGGCACCGCGTCGGCTGCTAAAAATATCCCTGACATAAAAAAGATGGCCGTCAATAAATTTTCGACGACAAAGCGTAAGTCTGGCACAAAAGGTACAATGGCTGCCAATAAGAAAGTGAATGTTGTTGTGAATAACATTTGCACGATTAACACAATTGGCAAAGCCAAGTAAGGCAATCCGACGCCGTAGCCGTAGCTCCATAAAAAAATCAGCAACAGGGCAAATATAAAAATAAATTTGACGGTATCGGTGAGAATTAAAACAATGGGAAAGATAACTTTAGGTAAATAGACTTGCTGCATCAAGTGATGCGAGCCCAAAATCGTCTCAGCACCATGTGACAAACAAGACTTAAACCATTGCCAAGCGGTGAGTCCTACCAATAAAAACGGCACAAAATCCTTGGTTCCACGCGCCAGCAATAAACCAAAAATAATATAAAAAACAGACATATACATAATAGGCTCAAAAATCCACCACAAGAAACCTAAATAGGTACGCTCAGTTTCGGCCCTTAGATCGGCGTAAGTCTTGTATAGGATAAGCTCACTATATATTGATAAAATATCTAACCTTTTCTTAATCATAGTGACTTTGGTAAATGAAAAATGAAAAATGAAAATTTGTATGGCTATTGGCACTGGTTTGGGGGCCATAAAACCCTATTTTATATTCAAACTTTGCCGCGGACATTTTGACCCTGATTTTTGTATGGCTATTGGCACTGGTTTGAGGGCCATAAAACCATTTTTAATATTCAGACTTTGCCGCGGACATTTTGACCCTGATTTTTGTATGGCTATTGGCACTGGTTTGGGGGCCATAAAACCATTTTTTATATTCAAACTTTGCCGCGGACATTTTGACCATGATTTTTGTATGGCTATTGGCATTGGTTTGGGGGCCATAAAACCATTTTTAATATTCAGACTTTGCCGCGGACATTTTGACCATGATTTTTGTATGGCTATTGGCATTGGTTTGGGGGCCATAAAACCATTTTTTATATTCAAACTTTGCCGCGGACATTTTGACCATGATTTTTGTATGGCTATTGGCACTGGTTTGAGGGCCATAAAACCATTTTTAATATTAAGGGACAAGTCTATTTATTAATAGTACAGTTGTTCAGAAAAATCCACCAGGCAAACCTCCGAGATTGATCTCGCTCCGCTCTGAACGAAGTTTGCTTTCCTGAGTGAGGTTTTTAACTCCAAAAATATTTACCTGAAAAACAATTTTTGTTATCTTGATTAAAAAGTTGCAGATAAGGTAAATATAGGTAAATCAAATGGCTAACAAAATCTGTCAGCGTTGCTTTGTCAGTGGACGTGTTCAAGGTGTGGCTTTTCGCTATTATACTCGTCAACAGGCTCAACGTTTGGGCGTATCGGGATGGGCGCGTAATTTGGCGGATGGGCGTGTTGAAGTTCTCGCCGATGGCGAACCCAGTGCCGTAAACAAGTTATGTGCTTGGCTGCACGAAGGCCCACCGTTGGCGCATGTTACTGATGTTCAATGCACGGCCGCAAGCGAGGCTAACTGTCCAGAAGGGTTTGGTATTGGGTAATCATCAGTTATCAGTTATCAGTTATCAGTTATCAGGAGTCTTGCTAATTTATACTTGACATAATTTGCGTTTGTCATTTCGACTTAGTGAGTATTGGTGGCAACAGATTTCTCAAGAGTCCTCCTATCGTCGGGAGTTGGCGAGAAAAGGAGTTTTATTTTTTTTGGGTTGAAAACTTCCGAGTATGCCTTACTTGAAGGTTTGCCCCGGTATTCTTACAAGCTAAAAATCCGATGTCTCAAAGACATCGAATTTTTCAAAAGTAGTTCGGTATTTTGGGTGAAATACAGAGCACTGATAAGTGATAACTGATAACAGATCACTGAACAGGATACCGCTGTCAAACGGGTAACAGAGACGTTGCCGAAACAGAAGTTCGGTATTTTGGGTAAAATACTGAACACTTAAACTTATCATTGATCACTGAAAAATAGGAGAGGTTTTATCTATGTATTATTTTAGCGTTAAATTGAAAGACGATTTTGATACCGCTATCAAACGGGTAACCGAGGCGTTGCAAAAAGAGAAACTTGGTATTTTGAACGAGATCAACGTGGATGCCGTTCTCAAAAAGAAGCTTGATGTAGACATGCCTCACTATCGGATTTTACATGCCTGTGGTCCTTCTTTCGCTAATCGCTTGATTAGTCAAGAGCCCGATATTGGAGTACTGTTGCCATGCAACGTGCTAGTGCGTGAAGAATCCGATGGAACGACTACCGTGGTTTTCATGGATACGGCAACCGTGTTTGGACTTACACAAAATGCCGAAGTCACTCCAATTGCTGAAGAAACCAATGCCGTGTTGAAGCGTGTGTGTGAGGCTTTGAAGTAACTCCCACCTGGGGCATCACCTGGGGCGATGCCCCCAATGCCATATCGTACCGCTTTTGGGTGAGGGCAACCATAAAGGATTGCCCCTACACGACATGACGGTTTGTAGGGGCAATCCCACGCGCAAACCCCTTTTGGGTGATTAACTTAATGGCATTGGGGCGATGCCCCAGGCTATATTAATGTCGCCCAGGCTTCTCTGCCGGATTGATGAGTTTTTTTGTAAAAATGAATTTTCATAAAAGCGCCTACTTGAATCTTGGAGGTTTTGCACACAATTTCTTGGGGTAAAGCTAAAAATATAAACGGCACAGTACCGCTACCTATCTGTCTATCCAACTGGATGATTAGTCATAATCAGAGACGGTAGCCATTAATACGCAATACTCACGATAATATTTATATAATTTTGGGGGTGGTCTCCGTTACAAAGGAGACAACAGGTCTGAAATTTTTTTTGTGTACTCGTCAAATATAAACGACTGTTTTATCAGCGATAATTAACACATTTTTAAAGAACAGGCCCTCTATTATTATTTTAAAGTGTAGTCGTTATAATAGTAAACCGTAATTTTTATGTGGTTAAAACCAAAACACGCGGCCTTTCAGAAGGTCGTTCAGGGCGTATTTTAGCCGTATTTTAGTTAAAATACGGCATTTTATTGATTAGCTCTAATAATGACGTATTTTACTAAGATAAAACAGGCGATTGTTAGAAAATTTACGGGGGTTATAATTTGTTCGTGTCATGATTTTAGAATCACTAAACGATTGTTTTAAATAACAATTTAATGCCCCGTTTGGGCTGGAAACCAGTGCCCCTGGGGCGATGCCCCAGGCTATATTAATGTCGCCCACCTGGGGCGATGCCCCAGGCTATATTAATGTCGCCCACCTGGGGCGATGCCCCAGGCTATATTAATGTCGCCCACCTGGGGCGATGCCCCAGGCTATATTAATGTCGCCCCGTTGGGGCTAAAAAACCAGAGGGTGGGGTTATCATTAATTGAATCATTTTTCATTTTTCATTTTTCATTTTTCATTCAGTACACACTTGAAACCCCAGCCCCCGCAGCCGTGCCGCCAATGTCATTTTTTCCGTTGGGAGTTCAATCTCAACGCAACTGAATTCGCGCCGCACCGGATAATTTTTTCTTAAATTATCAAAATACGCGCCCGGATGAGTCGCTTGGCTCACCCGACGCAAAACGGCATCATCGCGGCGCACATCATAGCAAGCCATCACTGCTGTGTGTATAGCAACGTCATCATCAACCGTTTTGGAAAATGATAAGCGTGTCAGTGGCGGGGTGGGCAAACAACTCTGGGTTTGCCAAGTCAGGGCACGTTTAAAATAGTCACATACCGCGGCATACAACATTTGTGTGCCTCGCATTTTGCCATCTAAACTGTAGCCGGCAATATGTGGTGTGCCCGTTGCTACGCGTTGTAACAGGGACAAATTAATGTGCGGTTCATTGTTCCACACATCTAGTACAACTGTCATCGTCGGGCGAGCCGCCAGCCTTTCCAAAAAAACCGCTTCATCCACCACCGCACCGCGTGACGTGTTTATTAATATGACATCGTCTCGTAACTTGGCGAGAAAGTCGGCATTGACTAAATGATAAGTCGGATAGCGCCCGGTTTTTTCTAGCGGCACATGTAGTGTGATAATATCGGCTGAGAGTACCGTCTCTAAATCGACATACAAATCTCCTCTAATCCGCCTTTGAAAAAGGCCGGAACTGGACGGGATTTCGTCCTCCCCGTTTGGAAAAGGGAGGCTAGAGAGAATTTTAGGTGGATCATGGATAATGCAGTTCACCCCTAACGCCTTTAATTTATTCAGCACCCTAGAGCCAGCATTGCCACAACCAATAATGCCCACCGTTTTATCGCTTAATTGAAAGCCTTGGCGTTGCGCGACTATCAACAAGGCACTGATAACATATTCTGCCACGGCGGTGGCATTACACCCCTGTGCGCTGGCAAAACCAATGTTTTGTTGTTGTAAATAATCCAAATCAATATGATCTAAACCAATGGTTGCCGTACCAACAAAATGCACGGCACTCCCAGCCAACAATTTTTCATTAACTTGAGTCACAGAGCGCACTAATAGCACTTCTGCCTCGCCCAAATCGGCGCGACTTAAATGCCGCCCGACAACCGTGCGGACTTCGCCTAAATTGGCAAAGGCCTCACGGACAAAAGGAATATTTTCGTCAGCAACTATTTGCATAAATTATTATAAATCTGTCATAATACCTATTTATTAACGTGAGTTCGACTTTAAATATCAGTGAGTTATATAGATTTTAATAAAAATAATTTCAAAACAGCCAACAGCTAAAGCAGTTGTCTGAAAGCGAAAGTCCCCTAAAGGGGACTAAATAATTATCTTAAAATCTATAGAATTATTAATTCTATCAACGAGTTATTGATAATGACTTCATTATCAATCAGTTAAAAAAAACCAACAAGCTTTACTCGCTCATTTCAGTCTATGGCCCACAATTTTCCGGTTATTGACGTATGAATGTTAAGGGTTTAATAGTCAAAAAAAAAGTTTTTTAATCAATCAATTATTTTCAACCCATTGATTAATATCAAATTGAGATAACTGATTGAAAAGTCGAACTGACATTATATTATAGAGTCTTTTATAAAAAGCAGGATATTTTATGAAAATACCAAACTATCTATTCACCATAGCAACAGCAATGCTGTTGTCTATTGGAACAGCGTCAGTCCAAGCCCAGTTATGTGACGTTGCTGAGTTTGACTCAACAACGGGGAAAGCAACAATACCGTGTGTCATGACTGGAGGGTTGCCACTGAGTCTTGAACTTGAGCCGAGCTTTCCAGAGGGCGCTGAGCCTGGGCGCTACTGGAAATTGGCGAGTTCTGGCTTCAGTACCTGTCAGTGGACACCGAGTTCATGTGCCACGTTGGGTGAGGGGCTTTATCTTGTTATACCCGTCGAAGGCGTCAAAGGCAGCGCCAAACATGTTGCGGGGCTTGCTTATTATCCGACTGAGACTGATAAGTTTTATTGGCAATATGACTTCCATGAACCGGTAGACACCGACAATGTTGTCACCCTTAAACAGGGAACACCCAATCCCAACGGTGGCTTTGAATCGCTTTACACCTTTGAAGGCGACTTTGCTAATTTTGCCCCCGACGAGTTTCAGGATTTTCAGATGGGTAAAGATGTCATTCCTCCTCAAGCGCTGCTTGAAGAAGGTGACGAAGTCACCCTACGCATTTTCCACTTTAACGATCTGCACAACGAGTTAAGGAGTGTGCATAGTAAGAAAGGCGATACACACCGTTTCTCCCAAATGGTGAAAATTGTCAAGAAAGCCAGAGCGGATGCCGTGGAGAACGAAATCGTGCTGTTTCTCTCCGGCGGCGATGATCACATTGGCAACCCATTTGATGAATTGTTGGGCTTCGATGTGGACAGCTTTCAAACTGATCCCGCTTACACAGCCTATTCGGCTGTGGGCCTAGATGCGGCTGTTATTGGTAATCATGAGTTAGATCGGGGAACGGCCCTGTTCGCAAAGGCCATTAAACAGGACGCGACATTTCCGGTTCTCTCCGCCAATTTGTATGGATCAAAAAATTTGACTTTTGAGCATTATCATCCCGCTATTATTGGGGTGGCAAAAGGCTTGCGAGTCGGCATCATTGGGTTAACTACCAAGCAGGAAACGCTCCTCAGACAGAAAGACGATCCGCAGCTAGAGGCGGGCGATCTGCTAACCAGCTTAGAAAACACCTTGTCTTTTGTTGATAAACTGGCCGATGTTATTATTCTCCTAACTCATGTGGGTTACAACGGAGAAACCTACACGCAAGTTCGACATGAGCTTGAGATTGGCGACGTACAAATTGCTGAAGCGGCTGCGAAAATGACCACAACGCCGATTGTCGTTATCGGTGGACATTTGCATCTTCCGATCAATACGGAAGGGCTGAACGTTGTTGATAAGTCGGTGCCTATTTTAGAAGCCGGTGCCAAGGGTAGCCACTTGGGTGAGGCGGTTTACTCCCTGCTGCAAACGGAGGAAGGCTTGCGTTCACACCTGACAGCCCGTCTTATTCCGTTGAAAAAGCGCGATGATAGAGTCGGCACCGATGATCCCGACTACGGCAACTACGAACATGACGATGATATCGACATGGAATTTGAAAGCACCGTCATGGCACCGCTGTATGCCCTGTTAGATGATAAATTGCAAGAAGTCATTGGTACGGTGGGCAGTTCAGGAGAACTCTCTACTGAAAAAAACATTGCTGATCGTTACGTCGGCGAAACGGTCATTGCCAATTTTATGAATGACGCGATTGTGGCGCAAAGCGTTGATTTTCCTGAAAAAGACGGCCAAAGTCAGCAGGTGGACATCGCGATATTTAATGCCTCTGGTGTCAGTGGTGGGGTAGAGCCAAATTCTGATCTCACCTTTAATGATTGGTATGGCGTGATGCCTTATGCGGACATGATTGTGGTGACACAAATGACGGGCGCCCAAATAAAAGCAATGGTGGTGAGCAATGCACAACGCATTGCACGTCCAGAAGAGTTGGAAGGTGACAACGCACTCAATCTGGCTGGCTTTGTCTCACGCGGTTTCCTAAATTTTTCTAAGGAACTGCGCTACACCATCAAGTTAAACACTGATGCCACCACTGCCATTGCCCAAGACATTACGTTGAATGGTAAACCCATTGATGAGCAATTGGATGACACCTTCAATGTGGCTTTTGGTGACTACATTGTCTTGCGAGGTGCAGAAGGTTGGAATGGCGAAAAAGTCGGCGCTGGTTTACCCGATGGGGTGATCGGGTTTGATCTGACCACTCTACCCATGAATGACACCGGCCTTGTTTATCGTAATGAAATCATTGCCTATATCAAGGAACAAGGTGCTGTAGATGAGAGTACCGGCGCGGTTAAAGATGGGCGGGTTCAAATCATACCGTAGATTTAACCCTAATGGCACGCCTGAGAGCAATACACAAGGAGTCCAAGTTTGGCCTCGCCCAAGATAAATCTTGGACTCCAAATAGTCGTTTGACTAAATTTTTGGCAAAAAATAGGGTGGATGCACTCATCCACCCTACTTCAGAATTAGACTAATTTGACGCTGACACTTTATTATTGTGCCATGGCCTTCAAGTAAGCAATAATCTCATCTGTTACCACATTGACATCTTCACCGGAGGCAAGCTCAGGTTCCAAAGGCGGCATAACCTCATCTCGTGAATATATAATCCACTCTCTGAGTTCTTCATCATCTGAGATTTTTTTAGTCACATGAGTTAAATCAGCACCGCGTGTGCCTCCTTCGCCATTAATCATGTGGCAAACCATGCAATGTTGACGAAATTGCAAAAATCCCCGTTTGACATCTTCACCACTATTTTGTGGTGGTGCCACCTTAGGAAAACGTTCTGCAAAAGTAATCAAATCCATTGACACCACTTGATAAGGAAAGTCTTCTCCAGTGGGCGCATCCTTATCTTCAATGTTCTCCCAAACCAAGTAGAAAGGCCCCAAATTGGCCACCTCACCAGTGCCAGGACCGGTTCTGTTTGTAAAAATCTTGATGATCTGAAAATCAGGATAGCCGGGTGCTTGATAGGTCAGGTAACTGGTGTGATCTAAGAACTTTTTCACCGGAATGGAAGGTTGATAACCATCCAAAGCGGTAAAAAGCACTTCTTCACTGTCACGCCATTCGCGGCCATATACCTGATCAAACAACTCTCTTGTCGGAAAGCCCCGATAAGTCATTTCACTGTTATAATGAGGCTCAATCACTGACACATCAGTCGGTGCCAAATTTTTCTTCAATTCAGCCAAGGTGAAGCTACCAGCCGGTTTACCACGATTCTTGAAGGTCAAGGTTGACATGTAAACCAGTTTGTAAATCACAAATCGCATCACGCCATCTGCAGTTTTCTCTAAACGCAAAACGGCACTATACTCTTCGTCTCCCACATAAGCTCTTGGCACAACCAGTTCACGAGTTTCTGGATCATACGTCGGTACAGAACTGCCGGCATAACTCACCAAAGGGAGAAGAGGTAGTAGACAGACAATTCCCCCCCTTATAAAATTGTTAAGTACCCGCATTCAACATCCTCCTTATATAGATATTCAGATAATTAATTTAGTTAGTCTCCTTTAGGAGACTTGAGCTTTCAGACAACTGCTTTAGCTGTTGGCTGCGAAATTCTTTTTTTTCTGAAAATCTATAGTTCAAGTTACAAAGTAAGGGACTACAAAAAAATAATATACCCAGTGATAGTATATAATGATCGATACTATCAATCAACGGTGGTATATTAGACTTCGCACTGGCATAAATTGCGCTTTTGTCATTCAGAACGGATGTGAGGAATTGTCACTGTCAATGCCCACACCACATCGCTAGGGCGCATGTTCCTTTATTGTGGTTGTCTTTAGAAAATTCAAGTGTTTTTTTTATGGTGAAGACTGGCGGAACAGAGAAGAAATGGCGACTGTCGCTTTAGATGGTTATCGCTCTTCCTTGCCGATTGATAGATACCTCAAGTACGACAGCTATGTGGCTTTTGAAGATGTCAATCGCCCACAATTTATACTGGTGAAAGCTGAAGATGGAAGATATGTGGAGTTGGGGCCATTTTGGCTGGTTTGGGACAACATCACTTTTCCTGAACTGAAAGCGTCGGTTTCTTATGGATGGCCTTGGCAACAGGTTGGCTTTAAGTTAGCGAGTTTTGCTGATCTGTTCGCCAACTCCGCACCCCCCGAGGACAGTCCAGAGAACGTTAAGCAAGGATTTCTGGAGGCTCGGGAGTTTTGTATGGCTTGCCACAAGGTTAATGGGGATGGCGGAAAAATAGGGGGTGAGTTAATAGAAAACGGGGTAGTAGAAAAGACTAACGACCGGCGAATGAAGGACTTGATCCTTGATATTGACATCACGCTTACCGCATTTCCAAAAGCCAGCGGCATGGTACTGCGCAGCGAACTCCCAAATCGAGAGCAAGTAGCAGATGACATTATTGCCTACTTGAACGCGATGGATGCCAATAAATAGAGTAATGGCATTGGGTTGGAACCGGTTCGCAGAAGGGCAGACACGTTTGTTTGTAGTAGGCGATTTATCGCCTACATTTCAAAAAGAGGTGATAAATTACCTACTACGAACAGACACGGCCCGTTTGTAGTAGGCGATTTATCGCCCACATTTAAAGGAGAGCCAGTGCGAACAGACATTGCCGGTATTAGCAGCACTGGAATTAACCGTCATGGAGGCCAAATTGGCTTTTGCGAAAGAAAGCCATTGTGGAGAAGGGCCGTATGACGGAAAGTGAAATTCCATTAAGGGAGGAGCGTGAAAATAATATACCCATATAGAAAAAAGTTTTTTAACTTTGTTTTTTTTAATTTTATATGGGTATTTTATTTAGCCACAACTCCCTTAGTAGTGTTTGTAACTTAGGCGCTAAAGCACCTACTACAAACGCAAGGCGCTAAACAACTCCTACAAACTAAGGCGCTAAAGCACCTACTACAAACGCAAGGCGCTAAAGCGCCTACTACAAACGCAAAAAAGCACCTACTATAAACTTAGGCGCTAAATCCGTTTATCCACGTCATCCGTTGTACTCTCATGTAGTTAAGTCGTTTTCAACTGAGCAAAACCGTTGGTAAATCAGTTTATCGGCCCGTCATCCGTTGTACTCTCATGTTATTCATTCAAGCAATTGGCGATCTCTGTTCCTAACCCTCAAAGTGAATAGAATAAAACAATGGAAGGCAAAAGACTCATTAAAAAATTAAAACTACAACAATTTCTCTCTTATGGGCCTCAAGCAGAAGACATAGAACTGCAACCCTTAAATGTGTTAATTGGGCCTAATGGTTCTGGTAAATCTAATCTCATCGAAGCATTGGGGCTATTAAAAGCCACACCAAACGACGTGATGGTACCCATTCGTCAAGGAGGCGGAACCAGTGAATTTCTGTGGAATGGACAAAAACAAACTTCCATCGCTCAGATCGAAGCCATTTTAGATTATCCCAATGGAAAACCAGCCCACTCGTTACACTATCATCTCCATTTTACAGCGGCTGAGCAGAAATTTTTGCTAGTGAACGAGAGGTTAAAATACCCAGAAGATGGCCCAGAATGTTATCATTATCATCATGAACGTGGCGCTCATATCAGAGCGGCGGCTGAGGAAAAAACGCACCATTTTTATCCAGAATACCCCAATCAATCTATCTTTTCTCAACGAAAAGAACCCGACAAATATCCAGAAATTCTATATACCGGTAACCAATTAGCGGCGATTGGGTTATATCGGAATTGGCATATCGGGCGTGATTTAGAACCTCGACATCTGCAACGAACTGACTTACCTGAATCGCCTCTTCTAGAAGATGGCAGTAACTTGGGACTTGTTTTAAATGACTTACAATACCAACTGGGTAACCAACCCGTGATTGAGCAATTCAAAAAGTTTTATCAAAAAGCAGAAGAATTGAGTATAAAAATTATCGGGGGTACGGTGCAAATGTTTATCCGCGAACAAGGGCTTACCCAACCCATTGCCGCCACTCGTCTCTCTGATGGCACGCTGCATTATTTATTTTTAATGGCTTTGCTGCTTGATCCGACACCACCGCCGTTGCTGTGCATTGAAGAACCTGAAATCGGGCTTCATCCCGATATTTTGGGAACCATTGCTGACATGCTTATTGAAGCCTCGCATCGAACCCAATTGATTGTGACAACCCATTCGGATGCGTTAATTTCGACACTGCCCCCAGAATCGGTGTTAATTTGTGAACGTGATGATGAAAGTAGCCATCTGCATCGTCTTGAAGCCGAACCACTTTCTGACTGGCTAGAAAATTATACCATTGGCGATCTTTGGCGTATGGGGCATATCGGTGGCAAACCCTGATAAAAGAAATTCACCTGTTTATTGAAGGCGGTGGTGATGGTAGAAATACTAAAGCGTTAATACATCAAGGCTTTAGCCACTTTTTCAGCCACTTAATTAAAATAGCACGACAGAAAAAACTCAAGTGGAAAATGACCGTTTGTGGTTCTCGTAATAACACATTTAGAGATTTTAAAACGGCTTTAAAATCGAATCCAAATGTGTTCAATGTGCTGCTAGTCGATGCTGAAGCACCGGTTAACACCACCCCTTGTCAACATTTAAAGCATCGAGATAATTGGGATTTGCCCACTATTGATGAAGAACACTGTCAATTAATGGTACAAACCATGGAAGCTTGGTTAATTGCTGACATTGAGACACTTAAACAATTCTACGGACAAGGATTTCAAGAAAATGCCATTCCTAAAAATCAGGAGGTGGAAAAAATTGACAAAAAGCGGCTTGAACCCAGCTTAAAAGCGGCTACTCGCCATACCAAAAAAGGCTATTATCACAAAATACAACATGCTTCCAAATTATTAGCTTTGTTAGAAGTGGATAAAGTACGACAAGCGGCACCCCATTGTGATCGTCTATTCACAACACTCATCCAAAAAATGTAGTTTCGTTCGGCACTCTTGAACGAAACTTAAACACGTTCAAACTGTATTCCAATGCGTCAGGTTGGTTGTTACGATAGCCAACGTCGGGTGGGGTAGAGGAACGAAACCCACCATTCATTTGAAAAAAAGGTGGGTTTAGCTTCGCTAACCTTCTCGATAGACTGATGGCCGTCAATTGTGGGCCTAAACGCAAAATGGCTCAAGGTATTCCAACTCATGGCCCTCGGCCCTCAAATACCGCGTAGCCACCCTCCGCTACGCGAACCGTAGTCAACGTAGTTTGGACTCCTGCCAAACGTTAGTTTGGACGACTTTACATTTTTCACTGATAACTGCTTACTGATTATTTTTCAGAGAATCCGAGTCAAGTAAAAAAAAAATCAAGGAGTTTTATTTATAGAAAGATGATATTATTATTACACTTTTTCCTTGTCCTTATTTACAACGTGAAGTCATTTTAACGCTTGAACGGGAACAACATATTACTGAACGTCATCCTGATTTACTGCCTCAATATAAACAGTATCTTGCGGAAACATTGTTAAAGCCTTTACTGATGCGTCGCAGTCGTCGTGCCAACAATGCTTTGTTATTTTCTCGTTGGTTTGATGAAATACGAAGAGGTCATTATGTTGTCATCAGTGTTATAACAGACACAGTGCCTAATATTCACCCTTGGATAATTACGGCCCACCTAAGTAGAAGAATGTCTAAAGGAGACATAATATGGCAACGGCTCTAAGTTTTAAATATGATCGCGGGGCTGATATTTTGTATATAGATAAAGTGCCACCCTATCCTGAACAAGCGTCAGAAGAATTAGATGATGAAGTCGTTACTCGTTTAAATCCCGATACCGGTGAGATTGAAAACTTGGAGATATTATTTTTTTCAACGCGCCTTTTGCGTCAAGATTGGTTTACGATTCCGCTCAAGGCGGATTTACGCTTAACCGCGTCGATTTAACTATGAATGACGGCATCATTGATAAATCCGATTGCTCAAAAAAATCGGATTTCTTGACAATAAAATCGGATTTCTACCAACTCTGTTGAAAATTTATCGAAACAATGGAAATAAAATTTGAACAAGATTTTTTGCATTATCTTAAAGCCGGTGCTTCCCTCATCCAAATCATTAGCTATGAAACGCAAAGAATTCATGGTGTTGTTAACAAAACCGCCGATGAATTGGGACGCAGTTGGTTTAGTTGGAATCGTATTGAGGGCATCAAAAAATGGGAAAACGGTGAGTTTGTGGAAGATGAGGCCGACTGCAGCCGAGAGGCCTCAAGCGTGTTAGAACAGTTTGAACAGGAATATTTTGAAAACAGTTTGTTGATTTTGGAAGACTTCCATCCGGATTTGACTGAAAATCAACCGCATATCATCCGCCGCCTTCGCAATATCGCGCTGCGTAAATATACTGATAGGGCTATCATTTTAGCGCAACCGGTGAGTCATTTACCGGTGGAGCTGGAAAAAGAAGTCCAACTCATGGAAATGCCATTGCCAACGGTGGATGAACTCAAAGTGGTTCTTGCGTCTGTTTGTCGGCGGTTTGATTTGGAGGATAGCCAGTACGAACAGACATTGCCGGTATTAGAGGCGGCACTGGGATTGACCATTATGGAGGCCGAACTGGCTTTTGCGAAAGCCATTGTGGAAAATGGCCGTCTGACGGAAAGTGAGATTCCGTTAATCGTGGCCGAAAAAGAGCAAGTTATTCGTAAAAGTGGTTATTTAGAATATCACCATCCCCAAGAAAACTTAGAGGATGTGGGTGGATTGGATAAACTTAAAGAATGGTTAAACCGTCGTAGCAACGCGTTTTCAGAATCAGCACGGGAATATGGATTGGAACAGCCCCGCGGTATTTTACTACTGGGTGTGCCTGGAACGGGTAAAAGTTTGGCAGCCAAAGCCGCCTCCAACGCGTGGCAATTTCCGTTATTACGCTTGGACATGGGCAAAATCTATGGCGGTATTGTCGGCCAGTCTGAGCAAAATATCCGTGGCGCACTTGGCATTGCTGAAACACTGGCTCCCTGTATTTTGTGGATAGATGAAATTGAAAAAGGACTCTCTGGCATACAAAGCTCAGGTGCCACCGATGGTGGCACTACTTCAAGAGTATTGGGGACTTTTTTAACTTGGATGCAAGAAAAAAACAAACCCGTGTTTGTACTCGCGACGGCTAATGACATCAGCCAATTACCACCAGAGTTGTTACGCAAAGGGCGGGTTGATGAAATTTTCTTTGTTGATTTGCCTGATTGCCAAGCCCGTCAAGAAATTCTTGGCATTCACTTACGCCGTCGTCAACGGGAATTTTCAGAACCGGATTTAGCGCGTATTGCCCAAGCGGCTAAAGGATATACTGGCGCGGAACTAGAAGAAGCGGTCAAAGAAGCCCTATTTCGTGCGTTTGATGAAGGACGACAAATCAATGCAGAAGATGTGATTGCTGCCATCAAGGATTCTTATCCGTTGTCCAAAACCATGCAAGAAGTGATTGAAGCCACTCGAAAATGGGCAAAAAATCGGGCCGTGCAAGCCAGCAGTCAAGAACCAGAAGCTTTTGATGACAAGCCAAAAGAACCTAAGACACCTCGCTTGCGCCAAGAAGCGGCTAATCCTTTTATCTAATCTGATTTAGGGTTTAAACGTGTTGCCTGTATAAAGGGATGTGGAGAGACTACTACCAACTAAAAATCGTCAACTACATTAGCAAAAGGCTCGGGTAAGTACAACGGATGACGTGGATAAACGGATAAAGCCGGCCGGGGCGGTTTTAATTTTTAATTCGTTTATTGGCCCGTCATCCTAAGTACTCAAGAGAATTAATAATTACCCTTTTTTTGGGAATGCGCCTGCCTTTAGTGGGCCAGTTCATCGTAGGTGATTGAACGCGTTTAGTTCTACTTTGTCAGATTTAAAGTAACTCATTGATTTCAAAAGAATGGCCCCAAAGGGCCTTCTATCTATAGAAATCAATTACTTAGACGTAATGTGACAAAGTAGAATTAGTGGGCCAGTTCGTCGTAGGTGATTGCTCGCCTTGACGGGGCCATTCTCAACGACTGAATTTTGGGAAATGGGCTTAATAATACATCCAACGCCAATGTATCGCTTTAGATGATACAAAATCAGGAATCTGAATCGTGTTAGGTAAATCTGAATAACTAACACTTTGTTTAATCGTTTCTGAAAATCTTAAATGGCCTTCCGGCTTGATCCTTATATGCCCAAGATCGAAAAGAATATGAATATCAGCACGAAGACACAAACTATTTGAAATGTCATCACTTCCTTTGTCTTTAACCGGAATAATATGGCAAGCTTGCAAAACGGGACTTAATTGTTCGCCAGTCATTAAGCAAGTTGAGTTGTATTTTTTTAAAACTTGTTGGCGAAATTTGGCTTGTTGTGGACGAGCTAAAACTTCAGTCAAAACTTTGTGACGTTCTGAATCGAAAATCGATGGCGTATTTCTTACGAGATGAACAATATTGTCCATATTGCTATCACTCACTAATTCTAAAATTTCTGTCGCTTCGTTAGCATAGTCAGTCTGTAGAAAGTACTGTTGTTGCTCATTCTTCAATTCTTGTTGAGCAATTCTGCAAAAACCATAATTGGCTAAAAACAACAGAAATTCTCGTGCCATCCGTTTATCATTAGCGCGAGGCGCACAATCTGGCCAATTCGCTAAATTGAGCTTATTATTTCTGAATGCTATGAGTGCTGTCGTGTATTCCTCAATATCTGCTTTAATCCCCGCCAATGGAATAACAATTTTCACCAGTTCAAACGGAGTGAGAAAAGCTTCTTTTTCTGAGTAATCAGCAAGTTGATTGAGAATACTTATAATGACTTCAAGTGGTTTGATTTCTAATTGCGCTTTTTCCCATTTCGTAATATTTGAGTCAATATGTCGATTAGGCAGAGTGAGAGATTTAATAACCGCAATAGCAAATTCTGATTGCGTAATCATACCGGATGCGACTTTTTCACCAAAGGAGGTCAATTTTACAATACGACTCTCCTCTAAAACGCCCAAAGCTTTCCAGTAACGTCCTGAACTCCTTAATAAATTACGTGCTGTTGTTCTCGCTAATCTCACACGAATATCAAGGAGCTGACTGATTTCAGTTTCTACTTTTTCAAGGCTTCTCAAAATGAGAGAATCACTTGAAGACTTCCCTTGATGTTCATAAAGAGTACGCAAGACACCCAAAAAACAAGCGGGTTGATTAAGTGTTTCAGTCGGTGTGTATTCAGCCCAGCGCCATTTATAATCGTCGAACGGTTTTGTTGGTGGTTTAATTATCATTTCTAAAACCTTATAGCGGAAATATTTTCGCAATAGCTTTAGCTAACAAGGGCGGTACTGCATTAGCAACTTGACGATAGACACTTGTTTTGGTACCAACGAAGATAAAATCAAGTGGAAATGTTTGAATAATGGCAGCTTCGCGCGCCGATAAACGACGGTGATTGTTTGGGTGATGATGAACCACAACCCCGCCTTTATCATCGCCACGACTGGTAATGGTTGGACAAGGTTTGTGAGGATCAATGCGTCTATGTCCTAAATAACCATTAAATCGTAACTTATATTGTGAGGCTTCATGATTGGCTAAATTGTGGGGTTGAGTTGGTTCGGGAATATTTTTTAAGGCTTCGCCAACACTAACCCATTTAGGCTGATTAAACAATGTGGCACCCTTTGGCTTTTCATGAGTCGGTATCGGCGGGAATTTTAAGTCACAAGCTATATCCTTACGTATACCCAAAATAAAAACTCTTTCTCTGGTTTGGGGTACACCGTAATTTGCGGCGTTTAGCAAGGCATGTTTAACCTGATAACCAATTTTTGAAAAATCTGTCAGAATTTTATGAAAAACTTTTCCGTTATCAAGGCTTAAAATGCCTTTGACATTTTCGGCTAAAAAAAAAGGCGGTTGTTTGGCTTGAAGTATTCTAATAAATTCTTGGTACAGAAAATTACGCGCATCGCGAGTATTGCGTTTGGTATTGGCTACCGAAAAACCTTGGCAGGGAAATCCTCCGATAACAATATCACTCGTTGGAATGTCAATGGGATTGATTGTGCGAATATCTTTACAAACCATAAGACTATCAATATTTTTTCGGTAAGTTTCTACCGCATCATGCCAAATATCATTCGCCCATATCATTTGATGCCCGGCTTGAATAAAGCCTAAATCAAATCCGCCGGCACCGGAAAAAAGAGAGACAATTTTCATAGTAATGACTCAATATCTTCGTCAAATTCTTGTGCAATCTGTTTAGCAAATAACACTGGCACCGCGTTACCGACTTGTCGGTACATTGAACCCAAGCTGCCAAAAAAATCAAAATCCAGTGGAAAAGTCTGAATGATTGCCGATTCGCGTACCGACATTCGTCGATGATTGTTTGGATGTTGGATGGCAACTACCCCCCCCTTACCGTTGCCACGCGCTAAAATGGTTGGCGAAGGTTTGTTTGGATTTGTTTTGCGATGCCCAGTAAAATTTCTATTTATCACCTTATATTTTGAATAGACATGGTTAAGCAATGGGTGCGTTTTGTCATCTGGCTCTGGAATATTTTTTAATGCGTCAGAAATGGTTATCCAAGGCTTTTGATTAAATAACCCAATGTTTTTTGAATGTGTCGGTTCAGGAAATTTAGGGTGTTTTCTATAATTTATGTTTTTTCTAACGCCTAAAATAATTACCCGCATTCGGATTTGGGGAACGCCATAATCGGCAGTATTAAAAAGTCTATAAGTGACATTATAGCCAATATTAATAAAATCGTTCACAATCATTTCTATGACTTTGCCGTTATCCAAACTTAAAATGCCCCGTACATTTTCAGCAATAAAGTAAGCTGGCATTTTGGCTTGTACGACACGGACAAATTCTAAATATAATGTATTCCTTTCATCACCAATTGTACGTTTTAAATTGGCGCACGAAAATCCTTGGCAGGGAAAGCCACCAATAACAATATCGCCTTGCGGTATTTTATTGGTGTCAATCTCTTGAATATTAGCTAACACAAAATGATTGCCTATGTTATGACGATAAGTCGCGGCGCAGTCTGGATCATTGTCATTAGCCCAAATAATTTGGTGCCCCGCTTGGATAAAGCCTAAATCCATTCCACCTGCACCCGCGAAGAGTGAGATAATTTTCATTGTGTTATTAGTTATTTGGTTTGGTTTCTATATTGATAAAGAGTACAACGAATTTGGAAAACAACGAATGGGAAAATGAGATTGCTTTATCTGTTTATTTCTTTCAGGCAAAATTGGTGCTCAAAAAAAATTTTCCTGAAAAGGTGGAACTTCCGCCAACGGCTAAAGCCGTTGTCTAAAAGCTTAAGTACCCTAAAGGGCACTAAATCCAGTGACGGGGGAAGTTAATTTTTCTTCGTTCCTTACCATGAATAGAAAAGTTTGCAAATACAGCATTATCCGTTTTCAGCCTTATGCTGACAATGGTGAGTTTGCCAATATTGGCATTGTGTTATATGTGCCGACTTCCCAACGTCTAGTCTATAAAATACTCCGTCCAAATCAGCATGAAAGAATCACCGATTTTTTTAAGCCGATGAATAAGGATTTTTTTAGTAATACTATACAAATGGTTCAGGCGGAACTCGAACGTATCAAAAACCTGTTGGAACAAAGCGCACCGATTCAGGTTGATCTTTATAATGAATTGATTCGTCCTCGTGAAGACATTATTCGTTATAGCGAAAACCGTGTGATAGTCAGCACCGATACTCAAAAAACGGTCGATTTCGCAAAACTTTGCCAGCTTTGCGATATGGAAATATGAAGGTACTGTCTGCTCGGCAGCAACTCTTTGCTTTCACTAGGTTTACCCATCGTGCCAATCAGCTTGTTGTTGTTTTGGTGAATCCGACAACAGAAATCCTACATGATCACATTTTACTCAATGATCCCTATTTTCCCACTTGGAAGAAGCTTGTGGATAAACTTGGAAGTTCCTATCATGCTCAGGTGGTTGATGGCTTTCTCAAGGCTAAAAATATCCCTCCAAAATCAGCATTCATTCTTGTACCCGAGGATGAAGCGATGAAATATTTTCGTCGAGTTGAATAATCTTTGGTTTTGACTTTTTTTTAGTGATATACAATCCCTGTCACTATAGAAGGAAGTTTGTGATGAGCGCGTTTAACGAAGAATACCAACAGGTAGCACCTTACACATACATACCTGTCAATACTCTGCTGGAGTATAGAGTTAAAATTCCTCTTGTATTCTGTTTTATTCTTTTACCACTGGCTTGGTTAGCCGAACAATTTGTCTTCCTTCAATGGGTGTTAACCGCACTTTTCTTTCTTGTTTCTATCGTCATATTTGGGGTATTTGGGATAATAATTATTATCGGAATCTACATGACGATATCGGAATTGTGGCAGACACGACAGCAATAGCTATAGTTTTTTTTCTCGTTCCATTTGTAGTAGGCGATAAATCGCCTACTACAACAAACCGGCAGGTTCATGTATGCTTATTCGCTTCAGCGTAGCATAACATTTTTTTTTCTTGAAGGAAGGAGTTTAATTTTCAATGATACCCGCTCAAAAAACCAATTTTGATCTGAACAGTTTTTGGAAAACACACGCTTTCAGGCAAATTCTTTTAGAGCAGGTTTTCAGTAATCAGTTTTCAGTGATCTGTCCAAACTTGAGTTTGGACGTCCAAGATAAATCTTGGACTCCGGACTCACGCTCCCCAAAAATTCCCGTCCCTATGCGTACAAACGTTGCTGCCTCCGCAATTGCAGCCTCCATATCACCTGTCATACCCATCGACAACGTATCAAGCACCAAGCCTGAGTCCTGCAACTTAAAATAAGCGATACGCAAGGCACGAAAAGGAATACGCTGCTGCTCAAAATCGTGACGAAGTGTTGGCAAAGTCATCAAACCACGCAAGCGCAAGCGCGGCAACTCTCCAATAGCTTGAGCTAAAGTAGGCAAGTCAGTCAAATGGACTCCTGATTTTTGGGTTTCTCCACTAATATTAACCTGAATACACACATTCAAAGGCGGTAAATTCTTCGGCCGCTGTGCATTCAAACGTTGAGCATGTTTCAACTTATCCAACGACTGCACCCAATCAAAATTTTCCGCAACCAAACGGGTTTTATTACTCTGCAATGGGCCTATAAAATGCCACTCCAATGGATAATCACGCAAAGCCTCAATTTTTGGTACAGCCTCTTGCAAATAATTCTCACCAAAGCAAGTTTGACCCGTATTGAAGACCGTAACAATATCCTCGACTGGGCGAGTTTTACTCACAGCCAACAACCGTATGCTCCCGGGGGAACGAGAAAATCGCCGCGTCGCTTCCGCAATACGTTTTCTTACTGTTTTTATCCTAGTGATGGCATCAGAAATCATAAAAATTCTCTGGATTGAGGCGACTCATTCATATAGCGCAAAATGCACCACTGTCAAATCGCCTTAAAAACTATTGAAGAAAAACCTTCGTTCCTATATCTCACGTTTCGAGGTTCATGTTTTTAAATAACTAATTGATTTACAAAATATTATTTGTAATTTATTGCCAAAAATTGGGATCGAAACAACCCGTTTTTTCACCTTTTGTCTTTCGGTAATCGGATTTGTGAAAGTCGAGCAGAAAAGCTAACCCAAACAAGGCATTTTTCCAGCGATATTTGTTTGTCGCCAAATCAACTTTGGCGACAAATTTATATTTTTATATTTAATAATCAAGGTATTACTGAAAATATTGAACTCAGAAACGTAAGTTAATATTATACTACCTTCGGAAGCATTTTTTTATTTTATTTTGTATCTTTAGTTCAAAAAATTGCTCTTAAATGAACCCCGAAACGTGAGATAATGTTACTAAAATTGTTCAGGCTGAACTAGAACGTCTCAAAAACCTGTTGGAACAAAGCGCACCGGTTCAGGTTGATCTTTATAATGAATTGATTCGTCCTCGTGAAGACATTATTCGTTACAGCGAAAACCGTGTGATAGTCAGTACCGATACTCAACAAACGATCGATAAGTTATTTGAACATTACGTGCATCGCACCGAATCCGCACCGGAGTCGGCCAACTTGAGTTTGGACTAGTTGGTTGAAAACGTTCATAATATTCCAATGCGTCAGGTTGGTTGTTACGTACGATAGCCAACGTCGGGTGGGTAGAGGAACGAAACCCACCATTCATTTGATTCGCTAAGCTTCTCGATAGACTGATGGCCGTCAATTGTGGGCCTAAACGCAAAATGGCTCAATGAATTTGAATTCATGGCCCTCGGCCCTCAAATACGGCGTCGCCACCCTCCGCTACTACAAACGAGAGCGATAGACTGATGGCCGTCAATTGTGGGCCTAAACGCAAAATGGCTCAATGAATTTGAATTCATGGCCCTCGGCCCTCAAATACGGCGTCGCCACCCTCCGCTACGCGAACCGTAGATCAACGTAGTTTGGACTCCTGCCAAACTTGGAGTCCTGCCATTAGTTAGTTTGGACGACTGACGACTGAACTATGCCCAATATGGCAAATATTGAAAATTTCGCTTAGCTTCAGGATTTGCCAAGCGAACTAAAGATTTTTCACAAGTTTGTGCAATGACTTGTTTAGCAGCATTATCACCACAGTGCAAACGTCGGCGCAAGGAGAGCCTTGTCATATAGCTTTTATTGATATGTTTCAAACAAGCGTGAAAATAACAAGTCATCACCCGATCTTCTCGGCTTATTTCAGCAAAGGTTTTGGTTGCCGAAAACGTTACACGAGTATGTTTTTCTAGTACTTCAAATTGTGGCGCCGGTAATGGGTAATGATGCGTTTCAATCGCTTGCATGATTTTATCAATACCACTGCCACGCTCTTCACAAACTGACAGGAGCCGCAAAAAAGCCGCTAATGCTTCGTTACGCGACTGGGGGGGCGTGTCTAAAAAACGGCGGGGATCAACTAATGGTTGCCCCGTATTGGTTATTTCTATACGGCGATCAAAAATTTCCACCATTGGTGAAGTGCCTTTTAGGTTAAAGTCTTGGTGAATCAACATATTAGCAACCAATTCCCGGAGGGCAGTTGGAGGATACATTGGCATATCTTTACGTTGTCCCTTTGGTGTAATTATTTCCCGCGTGGGTAATAAAATATTGATAAAATCGACCGCCTGAAAAAAACTGATCGCATAACCCCGCTTTTCTTGCCGTTCTCGCACAGTTTCAGTGCGGCTACTATTGGCATATTGGATAACTCTGATGGCTTTATGTCGAAGTTCTGGGAAAAATGCCAAATCTTTGGCAAATAAAATCGCCCCTAAATTGTAAATATCCCACTGCCCGGCTTGATTTTTTATGATCATTTTTTCTGCTTCTAACTGTTGCAGAATACCGTTTTTATTACTGGGTAAATTTTGGGCGGTTAACTCAAAATAAGCGGGATAATCCAAACAATTTAACACCTGATCGGCGTTTAGATTATTAAGGGCAATTTGAGGTTCAAAAGGGGTTTTATCAAATAAACGCCACAATTGACGTTCTTTTTCCGGATAATCTTTCAGTCGTTTTTTATAACTCCCGATACGAATATAAGCAATGTCTTTAAACTTGACGGGTTCGTGGTTAGCACGATTAATTTCCAAGATAACCACCGGTTTACCCTCTATATCTAGTTCAAAAAACCGAAATTCTATTTTGGGAGTGAGCAAACGTAATAACTAGCTTTCCAGTTCCTCATTACCTTTTTTAGCACGACGGTATTTAAAGTCTGTCCCAACAATTTCAGGGGTTTGATCGTGGATGCCCCATACAAGGTACGCATAGATTTTCCCACACAAAGCGGCACTATTTGCCAAAGCGGCGATATATTCGCCAAGCGTTTCATAATTCTTATAATTTTCCTTAAATTCTACCCATTCTGTCTCTGTTGGTAGATGACGTAATTCTGCTAATAAACTCTGTAGATAACTGTCTATTCCGTTTCTGTACATACTGTTAGCCTAAAATTCTCTGGTTAGGGGAAGAAGAAGCCAAACCTGACAGGTTTTTAAAACCTATCAGCTTTAGTATACGTTTGTAGTAGGCGATTTATCGCCTCACGCGCAGTACAGTAAGGCGGAAGTTTCCATACCACCTCAACGCCAACGGCTAAAGCCGTTGTCTAAAAGCTTAAGTACCCTAAAGGGCACTATAAGAGAGTTAGTAGGCTTTAGCCTACTTTAGCTTTTAGACGACTGCTTTAGCAGTTGGCTGATGTGGTCTGGATATTTCCTTAATGGAAATATTATACCATTTCCTCCCACTGAAAAGGTGGAACTTCCGCCAACGGCTAAAGCCGTTGTCTAAAAGCTTAAGTACCCTAAAGGGCACTAAATCCAGTGACGGGGGAAGTTAATTTTTCTTCGTTCCTTACCATGAATAGAAAAGTTTGCAAATACAGCATTATCCGTTTTCAGCCTTATGCTGACAATGGTGAGTTTGCCAATATTGGCATTGTGTTATATGTGCCGACTTCCCAACGTCTCGTCTATAAAATACTCCATCCAAATCAGCATAAAAGAATCACCGATTTTTTTAAGCCGATGAAGAAGGATTTTTTTTATAATATTATACAAATTGTTCAGGCAGAACTCGAACGTATCAAAAACCTGTTGGAACGAAGCGCCCCGATTCATGTTGATCTTTATAATGAATTAATTCGTCCTCGTGAAGACATTATTCGTTACAGCGAAAACCGTGTGATAGTCAGCACCGATACTCAAAAAACGGTAGATAAGTTATTTGAACGTTATGTGCATCGTACCAGTGATCAGTGATCAGTAATCAGTGAACAGTGATCCGTGAAACCTGTGGTAACATCGGGAACGCGCCAACCCCGATAGGGGTTGAATGTGAAACGTAGTAACTCGCTACGCGAGATAATAGCTTTAGTGGAACCTGTGGGAAATGTGCCCCCGACGCGCCAAACGCAGTAACGAGCGGAGCGAGATAACCCCGAAGGGGTTGAATAGAAGGTATATTAATTAGAATAAGGAAAAACAGTCTTGACATTTTTCAATTGACCTCTATAATACCCACTCCGTCTAAGTTATGGCATACCCCGCTTTGCTCATTTGGGTCAAATGAGACTGTTATTGAACAGGTGCGGAGGTATGTTGGGAGCATTGGGGACGACGCAATAACCGATACAAAAAACAGGTTTTAGGAACGAACCTTAAACAACGTCATTCATTAAATAGCGTCAATTATTTGTTGCTATATCCCTCTAACTCATTGACCCCTCACTCAAGACTTCTCCACGCTCAAGACGTGCATGTTTGCTCCAACGATCACTTATTAAGAAGTGATGAGAACAGTCAGGGGTGAGTTGTTTAGCCATAAAAACGAGAGAGCAAAAAACATGACTAAGAACTTTTCCCACCTTGATAAAGCGGCGATTGACACTCGCGCCACTCAACTCAATCCCAATAACGGCAAATACTGGAAGTCCAGAGGAATTGAGAAATATCCTCTGTTCTCCCAGAAACAGGTAAAACCGCGTCACTCTCAGTCGCGCACAATCACCGAGAACGGCAACTCTAAACGCAAGTAATCAGCAGGGTATGAGGGCAGAATTAGGAATGAGCGTGAAAATAATATACCCATATTATAAACCAAGTTTTTCCAAAAAACTTGGATTCGATGATTTTGTCTGGGTATTTTATTTAGCCGCCATTCCCTTATGGTTGCAGTCAAAACTTTATTTTGACTCGTCCAAGATAAATATGACTGACTTCAGCCAGAAGACTTATTTAAAGTACTATACCATCTGACCTTCGGCCCTCCTGATATTCCTTTGCACACGCGGTGTGCAACTTTCACGATAGACTGACGGTTTTTTTCTAAGCCCAGCTAAACCTTTGTTTGAGCGATGGGATTTGGGAAACACTGTAGGACTTATAAAGTTGCACATCAACAATTTAGCCAATCAAAAGGAGGGATTTGTGCGCCAAATTCTCATTACCGGTTCTGAGGGCCTTGTTGGGACTCATCTTACCCAAGCCTTGCCCACAAAATGTTACAAAGTCAAATCACTTGACGTTAAATTTTCCCCATTCCATACTAATTCTGGAAATATCTTAGAAATGAATGGATTACGTCAAGCAGCCCAAGGCTGCATGGGTATTATTCACCTTGCGGCTGTTTCGCGTGTTATTTGGGGTGAACGTGATCCCAAGCAGTGTTGGCAAACCAATGTGATAGGCCAATGCCATTAAGTTAAGCAGCCTTATACCATAAGGGTTTTGTGCGGCGAGGTACGGTGGGGCGGGCGTTGTGAGTAGAAACGGACACAAATACGCGTTTTAAATTATAATAATGACTATGCTATA
>Ga0190343_1000094_pt1 | contig 37749 bp, 32 predicted proteins | sample 48721312_MG_FD_161664 | JGI IMG/M metagenome (GOLD analysis project Ga0190343, IMG submission 161664) | Hydrothermal vent microbial mat bacterial communities from Southern Trench, Guaymas Basin, Mexico - 4872-13-1-2_MG | ecosystem: Environmental > Aquatic > Marine > Hydrothermal vents >... | reverse complement strand
CGAATTGAGTTAGTACAACGAATTACGCGGATAAGCGAATTGAGTTAGTACAACGAATTACGCGGATAAGCGAATTGAGTTAGTACAACGAATTACGCGGATAAACGAATTGAGTTAGTACAACGAATTACGCGGATAAACGAATTGAGTTAGTACAACGAATTACGCGGATAAACGAATTGAGTTAGTACAACGAATTACGCGGATAAGCGAATTGAGTACAACGAAACTTCGTCTTGGCCCGCCAAACTTGCGTTTAGCGAACGCCTATATTGCTCCTAAACAAATTAAAAACGCGGGCGGATAAACGTACTATCGATAATTATCAATCTTTATCGATATACCAGTCACTATCGTTATTAACTTTCGTGCCCGAAAATGGGAATGCGCCCATTAAATGCGTCTTGCGGCTAATCTGTTGTGGCTCTATTCGACGAAACTATTTCAGTTCGTGCCGAAGACAAGCGATTATTGAGGGTAGAATAGGGCCGTCATCAAATTTGATGTCATTCAAGCGACAACATGGCCCCCAAAGTACTATTATCCCTACTAAAAAATAGGTTGTTATTGACGACATTAAAAGTCTAATTCTTGATATTCAAGTTTCCAAAACAGAACGACAAAGATTGCATTAAAGCCACGGATAAACCTAAGATAAAACAGATTATCAATTGGATGATATCTCATGAACTCTCTCAAATAAAAACCCTCAATAAAAAAATAAGCCCTATCCGTGCTTATATGCAATCCCTGTAGTTATTGCTGAAAAAACTTGAACATTGAGTCATTGGGCGCCAAAGCTAAAACTTATTGCCGAAAAGTATATTAAATGAAGGTCACATTCGGCGAAGGCATTACATTAGCGAGTAATTTCATAATCAAGCGTCGTGATTGACCAACGCACGGGGCGACCTATGTTGTCGTCTGTTTCCAGCATTTCATTCAGGTATTTATTCAGTCGCTGCAAGGTGGCGTAGGCTTCTGTCGCTTGGATGGTTTCAAATTCATCCGGTAATGCGACGTTGTAGACAAAATCCTGTTCTACTAACAAAGCGACCACTAATCCCTTGCCCACAGGCTCTGTGGCTGTGAAGTCAAAGCCATAATTATCGTCGGGAATAATCACCGTTTGTCCAGCTTTGACATAGCCTGGACGTAATGGTGATTTGTTATATTTAGAAGGAATGCGTGATAATCCCCGAGGACTGGATTGTGGTTTGGTATATTTGTTAGGGAAAATGCGTGTCAATTGTCCGGCACTATTGATGTCCAACAAAAACAAAAAGCCATCCTCTCGGCTAGTCACTCTGATTTGCATCGTATCGCCGAGACGACATAAGGTGCATGGAACCATTTGCAAGCGCAATTGGGCTTGGTTGCCATGCGCGGTAAGGCGCTGCGTGGGCACCCAACCACGTACATCATCATCATGCGCGGTAAGGCGCTGCGTGGGCACCCAACCACGTACATCATCATCTAAGAGCCATTGTTGCGTGACACGGCCGGCCTGTGCCGCGGCGAGAGGCAAGCCTAGACTCAGTAGCGCGAGTGTTATGAACAATAGAAAACGGCGGCCTACTGAGGAATATGGTTGGAAAAAGTCTTTAGTCGTGTTCATAATTCATGTTACCTTGAATGTATTTAGTGATAAACTGTAGTACAAAATGTCGGCGTTTGCAACTCCAACAGGGTTTTTATACTGAAAGTACAACGGATTTTTGGAATAAACGGATTTTTTTGAGAGGCAAGAAATCCGATTTTTTTGAAAAATCTGATTTCTCAAATTAAGTTTGGACGTCTGCCAAACTAAAATTTGGACTCCTGATCACTGATAACTGAAAAAACTGATAAAGCGTATGAGCTTGATAGTTAATGAACCTCCTTTTTTTTCAACGGCTTTAGGGCATCTTTATTTAGGCGACTCTTTAAAATTGTTGCCAAAGATAGAAAGTCATTCGATTGATTTAATTTGTACCTCGCCCCCTTTTCCTTTGCTGAGAAAAAAAGCTTATGGTAATGTTCATGCCGACGAGTATGTCGAATGGTTTATGAAGTTTGCGAGAGAATTTGTACGGATTCTCAAAAAGAAAGGTTCCCTTGTTATTGACTTGGGCGGAACTTGGATTAAAGGGTATCCCATTCGCAACCTTTATCATTATGAATTGTTACTGAAACTTTGCAAATCGAAAGAACAAGGCGGTTGTGGATTCTACTTGGCGCAAGAACTCTATTGGTACAATCCGGCGAAACTACCAACACCCGCAGAATGGGTGACAGTGCGTCGTGAACGAGTTAAAGATGCGGTAAACACCGTTTGGTGGTTAAGTTTAGATGAACATCCCAAAGCGGATAATCGACGTGTGTTAAAGCCCTATAGCGAAGCGCAGTTGATGAAAAGTGGTTATAAGTCCAAAATTCGTCCCTCAGAACATGTCATTAGCGATAAGTTTAGTAAAAATAATCAAGGCGCTATCCCTTCAAATTTAATTAACGGCTCCGAAAAAAACGGATCCGAAAAAATCGGATCGCCCGTGCCAGTCAATGTCATTGCAGCCTCCAACACTTCTAGTAATGACCAATATTTGCGGCTTTGTCGTGCCAATGATGTTAAACCACATCCGGCTCGTTTTCCTAAAGCGTTGCCGGAATTTCTCATCAGGCTATGTACGGAAAAAGGCGATACCGTGTTGGATCCGTTTGCAGGTTCAAATATGACGGGTTATGTCGCTGAAAGTATGGAAAGACAGTGGATTGCTATTGATGAAAATAGAGAATATCTCAAAGGGGCTATTTTTAGGTTTGAAAAAGAACCGATGAGTCATATTTCTTCTAAAAAGGATCATTTTGTAACAACACAACTGGACATATTTAAGTAAATGACAACACACTCTCGTCGTTTCACTAATCGGATCGATAACGCTAACTTATGAGCTATTATTGAATAAGGATGATATAGAACAACTTCCGCCAACTGAAAGCTTAAGTACCCTAAAGGGCACTGGAATTCAGTCGGCTTTTTACGAGTACAGTAAAGTGGAAGTTTCGATACCACATCAGCCAACAGCTAAAGCCAACAGCTTTCGACTGTTGTCTAAGAGCTACTTTCGGTATCAGCCTACTAACCTTTTTGCAGTGCCCTTCAGTTGGCTAAGTCATCAGCCAACTAACCCTCTTGCAGTGCCCTTCAGGGTACTTAAGCTTTTAGACAACGGCTTTAGCCGTTGGCGTTGGGGTGATATCGAGACTGAAGCGAAGCCAACTAACCCTCTTGCAGTGCCCTTCAGGGTACTTAAGCTTTTAGACAACGGCTTTAGCCGTTGGCGTTGGGGTGGTATCGAGACTGAAGCGAACTAAGTCATCAGCCAACTAACCCTCTTGCAGTGCCCTTCAGGGTACTTAAGCTTTTAGACAACGGCTTTAGCCGTTGGCGTTGGGGTGATATCGAGACTGAAGCGAGCTAAGTCATCAGCCAACTAACCCTCTTGCAGTGCCCTTCAGGGTACTTAAGCTTTTAGACAACGGCTTTAGCCGTTGGCGTTGGGGTGATATCGAGACTGAAGCGAGCTAAGTCATCAACCAACTAACCCTCTTGCAGTGCCCTTCAGGGTACTTAAGCTTTTAGACAACGGCTTTAGCCGTTGGCGTTGGGGTGGTATCGAGACTGAAGCGATCTTGCACTAGTACTCTGCTAATATTCTATTGACGGGTAACAGCCTGTTTTAACTTGGCACTGCCAAACACTCTCTGGCACTACCAAACTAACGGCTGCCAAACTAAAGTTTGGACTCCTGCCAAACTAAAGTTTGGACTCCAGATCACTGTTCACTGATAACTGATCACTGACTTTTTACTAGCTGAATCTCAAATAATTTTGCCCACCATTTTCCCGTCACAAAAAGCCGCTTTTTCTTGTCGTCGTAAGCGATGCCATTCAGTACGTCTATTGACTGGTTTCTAGGTAGCTTGGATTTCAAACCCGTTAGATTAATCCAGCCTAATACTTGCCCTGTCGATGGAGAAATTCGGGCAATATAATCAGTTAGCCACACATTGGCGAATATTTCGCCTTCAATGTATTCCAATTCGTTGAGTTTGAATACGGGCTTATTTTGATAACGTACTTGGATATATCCCATGTTTTCAAAGGTTTCTGCATTCAAAAAGTACAACTTGTCGCTGCCATCACTCATAATCAATTTTTGGCCGTCGTGAGTGATTCCCCAGCCTTGGGTGGGATAGTAAAATTCTTTAATTTTTTCAAAGGTTTGGTAGTTATAGCTCCAACCCTTTCGAGATTGCCAAGTCAGTTGGATGATTTTGTGCTGCCAGAGGGTGATACCTTCTCCAAAGTAGCGATCATCTAAATGATGGATTTGCAAAACTTCGCCCGTTTCTAGTTTGACTTTGCGTAGCGACGAGTTTCCCTCCAAACCGGTGCTTTCATAAAAAACACCCTCGTGGTAGATGAGTCCTTGCGTGAAGGCATTTGGATCATGTGGATAGGTGTTGATAATGCGGTAGCTGTATATTGGTGTTCTTGCTATTGGCGCTCTTGCCTCTTGTTCGCAACCCAATGTGCTTGCTAGGGTAATAAGTGTCATTGTAACGGTAGTGATTTTAGGGAAAGGCATAGCGTAATTTCTTGTAGGGAGCCTTATATTAAACAAAAACTCTTTAGCCCGAAGGGGTAAAATGCGAATAGCCCTGACAAGTACAACGGATACGCGTTCCGAAACGGATAAATCATAACAACTACAAGGATTGTATATAAAAAAGGATTTCTTCGCTTAGATAAGAGAATGAACAAATTCGATAAAATTTTCGCCTTCCGGCATGAAATAAAATCGAAATAAGAAAGCTATTCCCAAAACAAATGCTTTTGAGAAGTTGACTGACGTGATTTTATGCTCGTTTCTAAAATCCCTTATTATATACAATCCTTGTGCATTGTCAGACTAAAAACTTGATCATCGAGTGTTATGATTTATCCGTTTCGGAAAGCTCCGCTGATCTTCTGTTCGCGTATCCTAAGTACTTGTCAGGGCTATTCACTAGGGGCCCCTTCGGGGTTGTGCTGGTTAGTTCGATTAATTCTTAGCTATAACATACTTGTTCATCAGAATAATAGGTTTTTTTGGAAGCGATTTTTTTTCCATGAATAGGCTGTCCGGTTGGGGAGTGTGTCTTGTTCGGATTGTGAATCTTTAAGAAGTCTCGATATTCGCCTTTGAGCAAATCCGGCTTTTGTTGTTGGAGTTGTTCAATGGCATCCGTCAGCACGGCCCCAATCGCGTTAAATAGCGCATTCACGGCCTCTTCTGGGATTTTGGCACATAACGATTCTGGAGCAATTCGACTCTCCCATAAAATCTCATCGGAATAGGCATTGCCAATACCACGCACTATTTTTTGGTCTATCAAAAAAGCCTTGATTTTCCGTTTAGTTCTCTTTTTCAATTGCTTGGTTAAATACTCCAAAGTCAAGTCTAGGGCTTCTGGGACAGAAGAAGGCTTTGGAGCCAGCGTTAGCTTTGCCAAGTTCTGTCTATCAGAAATGACCAAATAGTCATCATCATCAAAACGCAAGGAGATGAACTTAGATTTTACCAATGCGTCATCAGGCACAATGTCAAATTCGCCTTTGAGCATGAGATGCACTTCCAAAATCTGTTGATTAGAAAATAAAAAGTGCGTGGTTTTGCCCACTCTTTTTACTTCAGAGAGGCTGGCATTGTTTAAGGCCTCCGTCAGCGTTTCGGGTGTGACATTGAGTTGCTGGCTGCTTCTATGGATAGTTACCTCGGTAACTTGCTTGCCGGCAAGACGCTTATTTAGGTTTTTACTGAAGACTTCTAAGTCGGGTAATTCTGGCATAGTTTTTCTCTACCACTACTGAAATAAATTCAAACGACAAAATTGGCAAAACTCAGATTCATGCCATGAATCGAAGGTTTTGACTACGATTTTTCCCACGGCACTATAATCGCTTCGCGTAGTTCATGGAGTCTACCCTGAAAAAAAGGGTCAGCGTCTGCCATCCAATCAAATTGCGGTTGATGCAGTTGGGCGGCAATCCATTCCGACACGCCCGGCGGCGATACCACGTCGTCTTTGCTTCCCTGAATCACTAGCGTGGGTATATTACTTAATTGCAAGCCGCTACTCTTAAAGCGTTCCACCGAGGGCGCGACTAGCAGTAAACGACTTATTCCCAACTCACGATGCCCCCGTAGCGCGACGTAACTGCCAAACGAAAATCCTGCCAGCCATAATTCAGGCGGCGCATATTCGGTTTTGAGCCAGTCAACTACGGCGCGTAAATCTTCCGTTTCTGCGTTGCCGTGGTCAAATTTGCCGGCACTTTTGCCCACGCCGCGAAAGTTAAAACGTACTGTGCCAACGCCTAAGGCATTGAAAGTTTGGGCAATGATGTACACAACTTTGTTGTTCATCGTGCCGCCGTGCAAGGGGTGAGGATGACAGACAACGGCATAAGGTATGGGCAATGTACCGGTTTGCTTGGGGCAAGTTATTAGGAGTTCTAAATCCCCGGCGGGGCCGGCAATTAATTTTTCTTGCCGGGTGCAGGGTGGCAAATCGCTCATCAGTCTGCTACCCTCAGACGCTCAACAACGCGCCCATTTTGTAGATGTTCAGAAATGATTTCGTCAATATCGGCCTTGTCTTTGTAAGTGTACCACACGCCTTCGGGATAAACGACAATCACTGGGCCTTTTCCACAGCGATCCATACAGCCGGCGGTATTGGCTCGCACCGCGCTGCGTCCAACTATTCCCAACTCTTTGGTGCGTTTTTTCAAGTAGTCGCGCATGGCTTGTGCGTTGTGATTTTGACAACAGCGTTCGCCTTCAGCGCGTTGGTTAGTGCAAAAAAATACGTGGTAGCGATAATATGTATCAGTCATGGTTTTTTGGCCTAAAATTTTAGAGTTGTCCGAAAATAAGGGTTTTGTTAATTTAACTATTTGTTTTCATTCGCTTTCTTATTTATTGACGCACAAGTCTATTAGCCCCTTCGGTAAGTATTATTAAAGCCAGGGCACCGCCCCTGGCTTTCTTATTTATTTACGGACAAGTCTACTAACTAAATGAAAAATGAAAAATGAAAATGATAGTACAACGGATACGCGAAATAAACGGATTTTGTTATCGGCTTCATTTTCGGATTGAAAGTCAATAAAAAGACGGCTTTTATAAACCAAACGGGTCAATTTTTATTTTCACCCGCATCTGTACATTCCGTATATATTAATGAAAACTGAAAAATGAAGAGATTTATATTAATGACAAATGACAAATGACAAATGAAGATATTACATAAGCAAGTTGATAATTTTACCTGAACCATTAAGTTAAGAAAAAGGCAGGTTTGTAGTAGGCGATTTATCGCCTCACGCAAACAACTACCAAACGTTAGTTTGGACGACTTTATGAAAACTGATAACTGAGCACTGATAACTGATATAATACCATTTTTCTACAAATCTGCTGAAAACTGATAACTGATAACTGATCACTGAAAAAACGATATGAATAAAAGCTTTGATTTTGCTCATTCCAATTTACCGGCTGACAATCAACCTGTTGAGTGTTTAGGACAAACGTTTGAAAACGAGGCCGCTCGTCGGGCTTCTTTTTTGGAACAACTCCGTTTAAAATTACAACTTCCTGAATTTAAAAGTATTTCAGGATTTCCCCACGCCACTGAGGCGGCCATTTTAGCTTTATCTGATCCGCCCTATTACACCGCTTGCCCCAATCCTTGGTTGTCCGATTTCGTCAAGGAATGGGCTGCAACGCCAGACAATAGCCAAGATTATCACCGCGAGCCGTTTGCTGCTGATGTGAGCGAAGGCAAAAATGATCCCATTTATAACGCTCATGCTTACCATACCAAAGTGCCCCACAAGGCGATTATGCATTACATTCTGCACTATACGCAGCCGGGCGACATTGTTTTTGATGGCTTTTGTGGCACAGGCATGACGGGGGTGGCGGCACAATTGTGTGGCGATAAACGAGCGGTTGAGGCAATAGGTTATCCGGTGGTGGGCAATGGCACGGTTTTGAGCGCTCAACCAGATGAGAATGGCAAAATGGGTTTTAAACCGTTTTCTAAACTGGGCGCACGGCGAGCGATTTTAACTGATTTGTCGCCGGCGGCGACATTTATCGCCTATAACTATAATATGCCCGCCCCGGTGCTGGCGTTTGAGCAAGCGGCGTTGCTGATTTTGCAGCAAGTTGAGGCGGAATGTGGCTGGATGTATAAAACGCTGCATACTTGCACCAAACCTATCAAGAAAAATGCTGCAACCCTCAAAAAAGTGATTTTGGGAGAAATGGATTGCCCAGCGTGGATAACGTTAGGAACTATTAATTATACCGTTTTGTCCGATGTTTTTATTTGTCCAGAATGCAGCTGCGAAATCATCTTTTCTGAAACCGCGGTGGATAAAAACACTGGCAAGGTGCATGAAACGTTTCCTTGCCCACACTGTGACGCTCAACTGACAAAACGTCAGATGGAAATAGCGCAAGTGATGGTGTTTGATAAAGTCATAGGGCAAATGATAAAACAAGCTAAACAAGTGCCAGTGCTTATCAACTATTCCATCGGCAAACAACGTTTTAATAAAAGCCCTGATGAATTTGATTTGGCATTGTTGGAAAAAATAGATAAGAGCGAAATTCCTTATTGGTTTCCTATTGATAGGGTGATTGAAGGTAAGGAGTATAAGCGTCATAACCGATTGGGCATTACGCATGTTTATCATTTTTATACTAAGCGCAATTTGTGGGTGCTGAGTGTATTGATAAACAAAACAGAGAATCTTGTTAGATTGAAAAAAATCCCGTTTCTTGAAGAAACTTGGTTTTTGGAGTCAAGCGATTCCAAGCCGTTACAAAGTCTTTGTCGTTTTTTATTTCAACAATGGGTAGTTGGCTTTTCAAAACTCAACCGTTATTCGCCTAGCCACTTTTCCCAAAATAATCGTAATTTAAGTGGAACGCTCTATATTGGTTCACAAATAGCTGAAGTGTCGCCAAGTTATGCGTTTACCGAAAAAATTAAGCGGCTTAAAATGGCTTTTGCTCAAAATCATTTGAAAACGGCGTTAATTTCCACGCAGAGTGCTAGCCATTTTCAATTGGATGATGCCGGTGTTGATTATATTTTTATTGATCCACCGTTTGGCGCTAATTTGATGTATTCTGAACTCAATTTCCTTTGGGAAGCGTGGTTGCAAGTTTTTACTAATACCGATGAAGAAGCCATTGTTAATAAAACTCTACAAAAAAAATTAGCCGATTATCGCGCTTTGATGATAACTTGTTTTAAAGAAGCCTTTCGGCTTCTTAAGCCGGGGCGCTGGATGACGGTGGAATTTTCCAGTACGCAAGCCAGTGTCTGGAATACATTGCAAACCGCTTTGCAAGAAGTTGGTTTTGTTGTTGCCAATGTTTCCGCTTTGGATAAAAAACAAGGTAGTTTTAACGCTGTCACCACTGCTATCGCCGTGAAACAAGATTTAATTATTTCCGCCTACAAACCTAGCGACAGTTTAACCGAACAGTTTAAAAAAACCGCCGGGAGCGAAGCTGGTGTTTGGGAATTTATTCGTAGCCACTTAAAATACTTGCCCGTGTACAAAAAAAGCCAAACGGGAGAATTGGAATTGATTGCCGAAAGAGAACCACGTATTTTATATGATCGCGTTGTGGCTTATTTTATCCAACATGGCTATTCTGTGCCAATTTCTAGCCAAGCTTTTCAAGCTGGGCTGCTGCAACGTTTCCCAGAGCAAGATGGCATGAGTTTTTTGCCAGAACAAGTGACGGAATATGAACGCCAACGCAGTTTGACTCATGATGCGCCCCAAATGGAAATTGCCGTTTCCGACGAGCGTAGCGCCATTGATTGGTTGCAAAACTACCTAAAAAAACGGCCTTCGACTTATCAAGAAATACATCCTGAATTTATTCGCCGACTGGGTGCCGGGTGGAAAAAACATGAAAGGCTGTTAGAACTTGACACGCTACTCGAATTTAATTTTCTCAAATACAACGGCACTGGGGCCGTGCCTCGCCAAATTCATAATTATTTATATGATCATTTCAAAGAGTTACAAAAACATGCGCCATATGACATGGCCTTGCAAAAACGGGCTGCTGGGCGTTGGTATGTGCCCGATCCATACCAAGCCTCTGATTTGGAGCAATTACGCGAAAAACACTTACTGCGCGAATTTGAGGTTTACCGCCAAAGTCCCCAAAAACAACTCAAACAATTTCGCTTAGAAGCGATACGGGCCGGCTTTAAAAAAGCCTGGGGTGAGCGCGACTATCGCCTCATTATGGAAATGGCCGAAAAACTCCCAGAATTGGTTTTACATGAAGACGAAAAACTCTTATTATGGTACGACCAAGCAGTGATTCGGGCCGAATTGGCGAATGGGTAATCGGTAGGGTGGTGAAAATAATTAATGATTAATGATTAATGATTAATGATTAATGATTAATGATTTAAATAATTTGACTAAGCGGAATAAAAATGGGATCAAGTTTTAGAACCCGTTGGAACCTCATTTTCACCACCCCAGGTAAAATGTATACTATACGCCGTCATCCTTAAGTTTTTTTGTCATGTCTCACTCAACTCAAAAGAAATATTGAACCCTGAAACTCGATCATCAAGTTTTATCAAAACCTAAACGCCCAAGGATTGTTATAAAAAAGGATTTCTTAGCAATGATAAGAGAATGAAAAAATTCTATAAAATTTTAGCTTTCCAGCATGAAATCAACTCTTTCATTAATAAGAAAGCTATTCAATCAGCAAATGCTTAGTTGAACAACAAGTTGATTGACGTGATTTGATGCTCGTTTCTAAAATCCCTTATTATATACAATCCTTGTGCATTGTCAGACTCAAATAATAAGAAAGCTATTCAATCAGCAAATGCTTAGTTGAACAACAAGTTGATTGACGTGATTTGATGCTCGTTTCTAAAATCCCTTATTATATACAATCCTTGTGCATTGTCAGACTAAAAACTTGATCATCGAGTGTCAGGTTTAGAGGAACTGGGAGCGTGTTTATGGAAAACATTCGCGATCTTAACCAAAAAATCGTTTTATTCTTTAATAATCAAAAATTTAGAGAGGCCTATCACTGGTTGCGTCTTCTCAAAACACGCCAAGTCGGCGAGCCTGAGTTTCTCGCCAGAAGTCTGGCTTATATCGCCAAAAGAGTTTATAACTCTCATACCAAACTACAACTGTTTGAAGAGGCGGTGGCTTTAGATGGCCAGAATACTTTTATCTTGATAGGTTATGGTAATGCGCTGGCGAAAAGAAAGCAATTTCAAAAAGCGTTTAAAGTGTTTCAACAAGTGTTAGCGTGCAATCCAAATGATCCGGTAACGTTAACGGGTTATGGCACGGTTTTAGCCAATGGCGGCCGATTACAAAAAGCTTTTGAGATGTTTGAACGTTCGTTGGGCATTGATGCCAACAACGCCACGACCTTGAATAGCTATGGCAAGGCTCTCGCGGAAAATGGACAGGCTCAAAAGGCCTTTGAGATGTTTGAACGCTCATTGAGCATTGACTCCAAGGACACGACGACCTTGAATAGCTATGGCAAAGCCCTCGCAGAGCATGGCAAGGCCCAAACAGCCTTTTTTATGTTTGAACGCTCATTAAACATTAACGAAAAGGACACGACGACTTTGAATAGCTATGGCAAAGCCTTGGTAGAGCATAGCGAAGCTCAAAAAGCGTTTGAGATGTATGAACGTTCATTAAACATTAACGCTAACAGCGTCACTACCTTGAATAGCTATGGCAAGGCCTTAGCAGAGCATGGCGAAGCCCAAAAAGCGTTTGAGATGTATGAACGTTCATTAAACATTAACGAAAAGGACACGATTGCCTTGACGAGTTATGGCAAAGCCTTAGCGGAGCATGGTAAGGCCCAAAAGGCTTTTAAGATGTTTGAACGCTCGTTAAAGGTTAACGCTAACAACATCACGACCTTGAACAGCTATGGCAAGGCTCTCGCGGAAAATGGACGGGCTCAAAAGGCCTTTGAGCTGTTTGAGCGTTCATTAGACATTAACCCCAAGGACACCACGACGTTGACGAGCTATGCTAATGCCTTAGCGGACAGTGGCGAGGCCGAACCGGCCTTTGAAATGTTTGAGCGTTCGTTAGAGATTAATCCTAATAATGTTATTACTTTGACGAGCTATGCCAAGGCCCTAGAGGACTACGGCGAGGCCCTGAAGGCCTTTAAGATGTCTGCCCTTGCCTCAAAGTTGACAATTAGGTCAAAGAAACCCTATTTACTGGACAAATCGGATTTATTAACTGAAGAAGGGTAATTTTCACTCAATTCACAATTCACAATTCACCATTCACAATTCACCATTCACCATTGTCTTTTGCGTCTTTTGCGTTTATTTCATTTTGTGGGCCATGATTTGATTTGAAATCATTCAAAATGTTTTATGGCCCCCAAATTAGGTAATCTAAATAACCCATTTTTTCAACACAGAGTTCACAGAGTGCCACAGAGTGTCACAGAGTTATAATGCTAACTTTTTTCATTTTGTGGGCCATGATTTGATTTGAAATCATTCATGTTTTAACCCTTAATTCGCATTGAGACTCCAATTGTAGTCATGATCGATGGGGCCGTTGTAGCGCCACAGACGCTTTGCCAAGCGAGGCTTGGCGTACTGACGCCAATGTCTTATCACACTGGCATTCGTACCGCCAAAATCTCTTTTATACCAACGATAAATGCTGGACACCAATAGCGTGCCATCGCTCTTAAACTGCACACCGCGTGGATGATTCACATAATCCCTTGCTCCCTGCTCAAGCAATCTATCCATGTTAGCAGCCGTGTAGGCTTCGGAAGCCAAATTGGGGCAACCATAGCTCGCGCAGTTGACAGCATAGTGTATCCGATTATCGTTCTTCCAAATCGGCCGCAAAATGCCATGTTCGATATCATTCAAAGTCAACCTTTGCCCGGCCACCTTGGCATGTACATCGTCCCAAGGCCCAAAACCGAACCAACCGTCATAAATCTTGGTAATCGAGCTCACCGGGTAGGCACTTAAAACGACTTGAATCGTCAGCGCATTATAGAAATTAATCCAATAGGCCTTTTGCTCGGCCTTTGAATAGGTGCGCGGATCGAGTTTTTGCAAGTATGACAAATACTCATCTAACTTGTTTCCATCAGCGGTATTCGCGGTTAATTTAGCGTAATTGAAACGGCTAACGCCTGAGGGATGATTGGCAACCAAGTAGCGATTCAAGATGGTTTGCCAAGCACTATGATCAATCGTTGCCGAATTGGCTTCATTGCTGGCATTCCAAAAAGGGATTAATTGTGCCTTGGGGGCCGCACTAATCGTACTTGACCAAATAAATAAGACAACGGCAAATAGGCCGACAAGGGTTTGCGCTTTTCGCATCATTGCATTTTTCCTTTTATTGACTTACTTCCCTCTTGAGAGGGGCTGGGGGGGGGGTGAAAATAATTAATGATTAATGATTAATGATTAATGATTAATGATTAATGATTAATGAGTTTAATGAGATTGTTTTTATTAGTTATTGACTGAAGAGGAACAAAAGTTGGATCACTCGTTTCTAAAATCCCTTCTTATATACAGGAGTCCAAACTTTAGTTTGGCAAGCTTTGGACGGAACTGACTATCTATATTTTTGTTGGCTTACCATCAAGACTGACTTGATTTCTGTCTTTCCAATATGCTCTCACCCCTTCAGGCCCTTTCTTTTCTAGCCATTGCTTTAACTGTTCTCTTTCTTCTACGAATTCAAAACGAGGAACGGCCGCGCCACAAGAAGTTTGAACTAAATCCACATTGACTTCAATAATCTGTCTCGCACCGATTTGAGGTGGGAACAAAGAAATCAGGTTATTCCACTCTAAGTCTCTTTGGTGAAACACGTTGGCATAACCATACAGTCTTAAAATCAATGGATTTCCTTCAAAGGCACAAAACATGATAGTCATACGATCATTCTCAATGAGATGTGCGGCCGTTTCATTGCCGCTACCGGTGAGATTGAGCCACACCACTTTATTTGGGCTGAGAATACGAAAACTATCCATTCCTTTGGGAGAAACATTAACCCGGCCCTCACTCGCCGCGGTACCAACAAAGAAGATTTGTTGCTGTTTGATAAATTGTTGTAGCTTTTCGCTTATTTCAGTGTATCTTTTAGCCATATTCTTGCCATATCTCCATGCCCAAACCTTTCAGTTTGGACGGAAACTTATTTTTATTCAACTGGACTCCAAAGCTTTAGCTTTGGAAATTGGCCTTATCTTGATTCAACTGGAGTCCAAAGCTTTAGCTTTGGCTCTTCGATTATCCGCCAAAACGACTGAAGTTTCAACTTGTCTTTGTGGAATATTCCAGTATTTTTTGATAAGTCTATCCTTCTCATCTTTGTCTACGAGCTTGAAACCATTTTTGCTATAAAAAGCGATAGCCCAATCCGTGTCAGCCCAAGTTCCTATCAATATCTGTTTTTCGGTCGGCTAGTTCTACGACTCTCATAATTGAAACGCTTTTCCATTGATAAATAATGTATTGTGTTCTTTAAATCCAATCGCCTTGATTTCGACAATGTTGCTTTCCATGTCTATCATCTACAAATACGCGATGTTTATAAATCCTTAATTATTCCCAACGATATAAAGGATTCTAATGTTTGTAGTAGTCGCTTCAGCGACTAAAAGTTTGTAGTAGTCGCTTTAGCGACTTAATGTTATGTTTGTAGTAGTCGCTTTAGCGACTTAATGTTCAAACTTTCTGAGTTCTCGTCCGTTGGTTCTTCATTTTTTATTGCATGGGTTAATCACTCTAAAACCTTCAATCTGAACGACATTGCCCAAGACTTCATCAGCAGAAACGAATATCCAATCTTCCTCTGCAAGTAGACGAAAAGCACCTAAATGCAAGGCATCAAGCGTTCTTAGCCCCTCGGATTTTCCGTACTTTTTCAATAACGCTTCTGCTTCACTTGCGACAATCTGGTTCAATGGCTCAACGTTGAAAGTGCTATATTCTGTTTCAAAACCTGAAATTGCCAAACCCAATTGTTCATCATTAATAATGTGTTCTCGGTATCTTCTGAAAAGGGCACTCATAAATTCAATACGTGCCAATTCCAAAACCCAGATTTCATGATCGGAATTGCGTATTAATGCGGTCACTTTGTCAGTGCCTTCTTCAATATGAAAATACTTCACTAAGGCGGAAGTATCGAAAAATAGATTCATATCCGTTCCTCACGTTCTCGAATGATGTCATCCGACAAATTACCTTGATAGTTCGCTAAGGCTTTTCTTGTATCAAGATAACCCTTTCGCTTTTCCTTAACCGGTTGATACTGTGTGTGCCTTGTCAACGTTTGGACAACATTTTGGACAATTATTAACTGCATGGGTGGCAGTTGTTCAATTTCTTTTATCAATTGTTCTCTAAGTATCATTTTTAACTCTTTGACAATTAAGCATTTTAGGAAGGTATGCCTAGTAAACTTAAGTTTGTAGTAGGCGCTTTAGCGACTAAAAGTTTGTAGTAGTCGCTTTAGCGACTTAATGTTCAAACTTTCTGAGTACTCGTCAAGTTTATGTTTGTAGTAGTCGCTTTAGCGACTTAATGCTCAAACTTTCTGAGTACTCGTCAAATTTGGACGATTGCCAAACTAAAGTTTGGACTCCTGAAACCGTTTTATCCATTGTAGTACTTTTTCAGGCGCAAGCGCCTTTTTCCATTCACCCGCGGCAAATTTATTGGCTTCTGCCAAAGTGGGGTAGATGTGAATGGTGCCTAAAATCTTGTTGAGGCCTATTCCCCATTTCATAGCAATGATATATTCAGCAATTAAATCGCCAGCATGATGTCCAACGATGGTAACACCGAGGATTTTGTCTTTGCCCGGTTGTGTTAGGACTTTGATAAAGCCGTGCGCTTCTTGATCGGCGATGGCGCGATCTAAGTCGTCTATGCCGTATTTGGTAACTTCGTAAGCAATGCCTTGTCTTTGGGCCTCTTGTTCATTGAGGCCGACTCGTGCCACTTCCGGATCAGTAAAGGTTGTCCAAGGGATGACGGAGTAGTCGGCCTTAAATGTCTTAAATGGGCCAAACAGCGCATTGACGGTGGCATACCACGCTTGATGGGAGGCAGTATGGGTAAATTGATACGGCCCTGCCACATCGCCACAAGCATAAATCGTGGGAATAGTGGTACGCATATGTTCATCGACTTCTAGGGTACCACGCGTACCGGCAAAAATACCGAGTTGTTCTAAGCCAAAGCCTTTTGTATTTGCTGTACGCCCGACGGCCACTAAGATTTCATCAAACGGAACAATGACTTGTTGGCCTTCATGTTCACAAATCAGGCGTTTTTCACCCTCATGTTGTTCCGCGTGCAAGGCCTTGTGAGAAGTTAAGACGGTAATGCCTTCTTTGGCAAACTGCGCTTGTACCATTTCCGCCACTTCAGTATCTTCGCGCACCATAATGTGTGAAGCTCGCTGAATTTGAGTGACTTTAGCGCCAAAACGCGCAAAGGCTTGTGCTAATTCGCAACCAATCGGCCCACCGCCTAGCACCGCTAAACGTTTAGGCAATGTTCTCAACGTCCAAATCGTATCCGACGTATAATAACCCACCTCCGCTAAGCCGGGCAACGGTGGCACAAAAGGCTGTCCGCCGCTGGCGATAATAATATTGCGTGTTGTGATTTCTTTGTCATTGACTTTCACCGTGTAGGGCGAAGTAATGGTGGCCTCTCCTTGAATACAGTCCACGCCCATTTTGGTATAGCGTTCTACGGAATCATGGGGTTCAATTTGCTTGATGATGCGGTGGACACGATCCATGATGTCGGCAAACTCAAATTCGACAAAAGCGCGCTTAAAGCCATATTCTTTGGCACGCTTAATATAAGAAAGCATTTTGGCCGAACGCAAAATGGCCTTACTGGGCACACAGCCCGTATTTAAACAATCGCCACCCATTTTGTGTTTTTCAATGAGGGTGACTTTGGCTTTTACCGCGGCGGCAATATAGGCACTGACTAAGCCGGCGGCGCCGGCACCAATGACAACAAGATTGGTATCAAAGTGTTTGGGCTTTTTATTAAGTACCCGTGCAAGAGTTTTCCAGTGTTATGGGCGCAAAAGTAATTGTTTTTGTTAGGTTTATATTTTTTAAATACCTGCACGGGTACTTATTTGCCCGGTAAAATTCAGATCGTAGGGTAAAGACGCGCCGCGGTATCCACCCGACATGACTATTTTTCACCTAGAAAAAGCTTTTTGGACAGCGCATTTTTTCTAAGCAACATAACAAAGATGGCTGAACTAAAAAATATAATGAGCGCTTTTGCCAATATTAGTACTGGATGGTGACTGTTTAAAGGCGAAAAAAGTAATTCTGAGAGTTTTACAAAATAGGGTAAGTGAAACAGGTAAATACCATACGTTAAACCACTAATGAAACGAATCTTAGTGGATTTATAGTTTTTACCCAAAAAATAGGCTAACGCTAAAAATGCTATTATTAAAATAAGGCTGAAAATAATAACACCCTTATGATAAATAATTGACATAACCAAAATTAAAACAAGAAAAATAGAGAAACCTTGCTTTTCAAAAAGAGGTTTAATTTTATCTTCAAAATGGTGGATTACGGCACCAAATAAGAAAAATTTAATGCCTACGTCAGGCGCATTTAAAATAAGAGTATCACCCACCAAAGGAATATTCACATACACTTGTCTCAAGTAAGGCTGCGAAACAATATAAAGCAAGAAAAAAAATAAACTAAAATACTTATTTTTTAACCAACTATATGTTGGAATAAGAAAAATATAGACAAAAAACAACGAAATCAAAAAGTAAAGCTGACCAGATACGCCTTCAACAAAAAGTTTATTTAAAATTAAACTGAGAGAAATTGTTTGAAATTCTTGCGTATCAATTAAGTGTGGTAAAAATTTTTCAAACAGTATAGACAAAACAATCATCACTGCTGATATTGCAAAGTAGGGTATGAGTAGTCTTTCAACCCTTTGTAAAACAAATTTTCTCTTATTTGTGCTATAGGTATCTACCTTTTCCACAAATAGATAACCCGATATCATGAAGAAAATCGGAACAGCAATGCTGGTAATAAAGCTATTTGCTTTTATGTGAATTAATACCACCATAAAACAAACAGCTATTCTTAAATAGTCAATAAAATACTTGTGTTCTCTTTCCATTATTCACATTTTAGGTTCTGGCGTGAAAAATAATATATAGCCTTTTTTTGCGTAAAGTACATCACTCGTAGGGGCAAACCTGCGTGTTTGCCCTTTTTTGTATTTCACATCAGCGAAAAATGCTATACAGGTTTAATAAACCAAGTTTATTAAAGAAACGGAAGGGGTTGTATTAATTATTGTCTGGGTATTTTACCCACTTCGCCCCAATACAGAACGGAATAAATCTTGCTTAAAACAGTAATTAATTGATATATCACTCAAAAAATAATAGCCTTTTTGATAACTGTTTGTTATGAACATGCCGCTACCCATCTACATTAGATTGCAAATCTACCGCAATTCTTCAGTTTGGCAAAGGGGACGCAAAAATTATTCCGATCTCTATTGACTTCGCCCCATTGAGATATAGATTTTCAGAAAAATAATTTCTTTGGCTGCTAACAGCTAAAGCAGTTATCTCGCTCACGGAGGTTACTGCGTTTTTAGATAAGCGAAAGTTCCCCAAAGGGGACTAAATAATTATCTGAATATCTATAGTAAATATTTACTCCCTTATTCGTGCCAGAAAAACGGTGGGTATAACAAAGTTCAACCCACCCTACACCAATTTCTTAAAAAGCGAAACCCATCACCACTATGTTCACAACATGAAAAACGCTGGGAGTAACGAAGTTCAAACACCCTGAGCAAACAACATGCTAAGTTTTTTCAGGCGCAGTGCCCCGCCGCCAATCATGAAATCGCCCTATCCACTTTAACACATTTTGCGGCGCATGCGCCTTTTTCCATTCACCCGCGGCAAATTTGTTAGCTTCTGCCAAAGTAGGGTAGATGTGAATGGTGCCTAAAATCTTGTTAAGGCCTATTCCCCATTTCATAGCAAGAATATATTCGGCAATTAAATCGCCAGCATGATGTCCGACGATGGTAACACCGAGGATTTTGTCTTTGCCCGGTTGTGTTAGGACTTTGATAAAGCCGTGCGCTTCTTGATCGGCGATGGCGCGATCTAAGTCGTCTATGCCGTATTTGGTAACTTCGTAGGCAATGCCTTGTCTTTGGGCCTCTTGTTCATTGAGGCCGACTCGTGCCACTTCCGGATCAGTAAAGGTTGTCCAAGGGATGACGGAGTAGTCGGCCTTAAATGTCTTAAATGGGCCAAACAGCGCATTGACGGTGGCATACCACGCTTGATGGGAGGCAGTATGGGTAAATTGATACGGCCCTGCCACATCGCCACAAGCATAAATCGTGGGAATAGTGGTACGCATATGTTCATCGACTTCTAGGGTACCACGCGTACCGGCAAAAATACCGAGTTGTTCTAAGCCAAAGCCTTTTGTATTTGCTGTACGCCCGACGGCCACTAAGATTTCATCAAACGGAACAATGACTTGTTGGCCTTCATGTTCACAAATCAGGCGTTTTTCACCCTCATGTTGTTCCGCGTGCAAGGCCTTGTGAGAAGTTAAGACGGTAATGCCTTCTTTGGCAAACTGCGCTTGTACCATTTCCGCCACTTCAGTATCTTCGCGCACCATAATGTGTGAAGCTCGCTGAATTTGAGTGACTTTAGCGCCAAAACGCGCAAAGGCTTGTGCTAATTCGCAACCAATCGGCCCACCGCCTAGCACCGCTAAACGTTTAGGCAATGTTCTCAACGTCCAAATCGTATCCGACGTATAATAACCCACCTCCGCTAAGCCGGGCAACGGTGGCACAAAAGGCTGTCCGCCGCTGGCGATAATAATATTGCGTGTTGTGATTTCTTTGTCATTGACTTTCACCGTGTAGGGCGAAGTAATGGTGGCCTCTCCTTGAATACAGTCCACGCCCATTTTGGTATAGCGTTCTACGGAATCATGGGGTTCAATTTGCTTGATGATGCGGTGGACACGATCCATGATGTCGGCAAACTCAAATTCGACAAAAGCGCGCTTAAAGCCATATTCTTTGGCACGCTTAATATAAGAAAGCATTTTGGCCGAACGCAAAATGGCCTTACTGGGCACACAGCCCGTATTTAAACAATCGCCACCCATTTTGTGTTTTTCAATGAGGGTGACTTTGGCTTTCACCGCGGCGGCAATATAGGCACTGACTAAGCCGGCGGCGCCGGCACCAATAACAACGAGATTGGTATCAAAGTGTTTGGGCTTTTTATAGTGGCGCATGACTTTGTGCGCTTTTATGTAGTCCAGCACTTTTTTGGCAATCAAGGGAAATAGGCCGAGTAACACAAAGGAAAATATCAGCGCGGGTGATAAAATGCCACTTAACGATTCCAATTGACCAATTTGCATCCCAGCATTCACATAAACAATGGTGCCGACTAACATGCCGACTTGGCTGATCCAATAAAATGTCCATGTTTTAATGGTTGTTAAACCCATTGCGAGGTTAATCGCAAAAAAGGGAAAGGCCGGCACTAAGCGCAAAGCAAACAAATAAAAGGCCCCGTCTTTTTCGACACCGCGATTAATCGGCCCCAATTGCTGCTTAAACCGTTCTTGAACATAATCCTTGAACAGATAGCGGGAAACTAAGAATGCCAACGTTGCCCCGAGGGTGCTGGCAAACGAGACGATAATTGTCCCGACTAACAAATCAAAAATGGCACCGGCAATTAAGGTAAGTACAGTTGCCCCCGGTAACGAGAGGCCTGTCACAACGACATAGATCACAAAAAAAATCCCTATCGTTTGCCAAGGGTGGGCATTATAAAAAGAAACAATCGCTTCTTGCTGCGCCTTAACATATTCAAGGCTTAGGTATTGTTGCAAGTCAAAGATAAAAAATAGGGCCATCAAAATGGCTACGATAGCCAACAAAATCAGTTTACTGCTTTTCATTGTAAGCCCTTTCTAATTATTAATGATTAATGATTAATGATTAATGATTAATGGTTATACTCAACGTGGCATAACTTGGATTGGAAGGGGCGTTGCCCTTGGCTATATTAATGTCGCCCCGTTGGGGCTTGAAGATCATTTTGTGGGCCATGATTTGATTTGAAAACCTTCAAATCGTTTTATGGCCCCCAAATCAGGTCGTCTAAATAACCCATTTTTTCAACACGGAGTTCACTGAGTGCCACAGAGTCTCACAGAGTTATAATGCTAAGAATTAACGCACGCTAGTGGCGCTTGTAGGCGCAAGGTGAAACCTGTGGTAACTAAAGCTTTGGACTCGAAGACGGAATTTTGCAAAATCCTTGGGGCGGTACATCCAAAGCACTGTTGAATTTGCTCGACAGGTTTTGAAAGGCTATTAGCCCGGTGAGTTCTACAATGCCGTCATCATCAAAAAACTGATGCAGTTGCGTCATCAACTCGTCACTCACTTGTCTGTCAGAATAGGTGATAGCTTCTACATATTCGAGTACCACTTTTTCCTTTTCGTCAAACAAATCGCTTTCTCTCCAATTTTCTAGGGCGAGGCCTTTTTCCATGGAGCCTGCTCTTTCTAGGAGAAGCGAAGAATTGATATCGACGCAAAAGTGGCACCAGTTAATTTGTGACACTCTGACGGTGACGAGAGAACGGATAACGGGGTTTATTGGCGAGCGTTTTCGATCCAACGTGCCATAAAGCAGAGCCACCGCTGCAAATAGTCGGGGCACTCTTGCCCAGAGTAGTGCCGGTTTCAGTATTTGCTTGTATTTCCGTTTTTGACTCCAAAATAAGGGACGAAGATACCAAGGATATTGGTTTAATGGCTTATCGGTAATTCTCATTTTATTCATTGTCTACTCCTGTTAAGTTTTCCCCAAGTTCCACCTCAATGCCATTCTTTTGGATGAGGGCAACCATAAAGGATTTGCCCCTACATTACATGACGGTTTGTAGGGGCAATCCCACGTGCAAAGCCCTTAACTTGTGGTTGCCCTTAACTTGTGATTGCCCTTAACTTAATGGCATTGAGGTTCTCTTAAGGCTATTTACATTTTACCCCTTGGGGGTAAAATAGCTATTTATTCCTGCTTCAGTCTCTATTTTTTTGACGACGCGAATGGCATAAATTTTACTGTTGAATTTTGACAGTTTATCCAGTGATTCCCCATCACCCAATGGATCCTTGACTAAATAGTCTTGCCCCGCCTTTCCAACTATCAAAACCCAGTGAGGAAATCTGCCAGAAAGTCGAATTTTGGCAAGTATTGGTTCTCCCGCTTCAAGGGCGGCATCAATCACCGCGAAACGGGGTTGACTTGGTACATGAAAACCCACTTTATGATAAGTAATCTTTGAAACAGCCTGCCATTTTACCCAGCCTTGTTTAGTATAGCCATCATTGGCTTTGAGTAATTCATTTAAGAGTTTAGGGTTTAAGTCAATGCCATGATGTGCCAGCGCCATGCTAATACCGGAGACGAAGCAACCCACTTCGCCCATGGTTTCTTGACTGCCACCTATTTTATCATCTTTCCAGCGTGGATCATTTTGGAGATAGATGGGATAAATTGGAAAATGAAATGCGGTGTCTGTGGTTAATGTTGTCGCCGGGGTAAAAAATGAATCCGTCATAAAGTATTTGTGCCAGACAAATACGGTAATCAGGATAAGCAGAAGTAATATACTGCTGAGATAACTGATCGGTTTCCAATAATTTTTCATAATTAATTTTTTAGCCCCAACGGGGCGACATTAATACAGCCTGGGGCAACGCCCCAGGAATTTAGCCCCAACGGGGCGACATTAATACAGCCTGGGGCAACGCCCCAGGAACGCCCCAATGCCATTAAGTTAAGCTATCCAAGTACAACGGATACGCTTTCCGAAACGGATTGGGGAAATTCATAATTTTTGTAACCTTATGATTTTTTGACTTTTTTTATCCGTTTATTTCGAGTATCCGTTGTACTACTTTAATAAAATAAGTCAGCTATTCGTTACGATATGGCATTGAGGAACGCCCCTGGTTATCTGAAAAACTATAGACTCACCCCTTGGCTACAAACAACTGTTACCAAGAAACATATTCCGCTTTTTCGATTGAATCAATTTCATAATAAAATTCATAAAATTGCACATAGCCCTTCTCAAAATCGACTACCGCGAAACCTGAACCATGAGCCCGTTTTAAAGTTCCCGCATTGATGACTCTCAATTGTCCAAATTGACGAACCATTTTAAAGTGAGTATGTCCATTAATGATAAAGCGATAGCGATTTTCATGAATCAGTTGTTGAAGCTCGCTCTCTTGTTCAAGCGCATCTCCATAATCATACGGTGTCAGATGCGCCATGTCATTTTCATTGATGCCGTGACATAGCAGCAATAATCCCGCCACCGTTTCTAACTGACGAGTTTTAGGTAACAATTCTAGGAAAAAGCGAGAGGATTTAGAGAGCTCTGACAATTGTGTGGCTTCTGGAATACCCCTAATTTGGTTACAAAGTAACCAAATATCATGATTACCTGCCACTGTGATAACTTTTTCCTCTTTGAGCCTGTCGCAACAGGCATTAACGTTTCCGCTTCCATCCGCAATATCGCCAACAGAGATAATCACATCCAGCCCTTGATTGTTGAGAAACTGAAGGGTTTTGTGAAGTAACTCATCCTCAGCATGTATGTCGCCGATAGCGCCAACGCGTTTAATCTTTCCCATATAATACTCAAGTATTGTGCATTGAGCGCGACTTTGATTGCACCTACGCTCAAAAATTAGCTTATGTAGCTTATGTAATTGTTAATGATTAATTATTAAATAACCTCAAAGATAAGCATTTTCTTGAACTGCAAAGTATAGATAAAAACTCAGTGTGTTATTGTCTGGTTTTTTCATCTATTTTTTCTGACACAATATCTATTAATTGTTGTACCGTTTTGATCTTTTCCGCTTCTTCATCACTTATCTTGATTTCAAATTCTTCTTCAATTGCAAATATTACCATTATATGAATAAACTCAGTTGGCTTCACTTTAAAAAATGTGCATGGTACTAGAAGTGGTTGATCAGCCTCTACTGTGCTACCCGTTAATGAGTGTAAATATAATGACTGAAGAGATTGGTGTTTTTCCAATAATTCCGGTAAGTTTGGTTGTATTCCAAGATATTCCTTAACTAAGTTCTCTATTTCCTTCACTAATATATTTTTGATTTTATCTTGAATGCTCATTATGTTTTCCAAACCAAGTTAAGAACTTTTCCTTATTGATTTAAGTAGGTACAGGTTTCATCTGGGGCTATTATCTCGCTACGCTTCCCCAGGTTTCACCTCAATGCCATTAAGTGTAGGGGCAATCCCTTGTGGTTGCCCTACAAACCGTCATGTCGCGTAGGGGCAATCCTTTATGGTTGCCCTCACCGAAAAGCGGTACGATATGGCATTGAGGTTTCACCTGGGGCTATTCATATTCAACCCCTTTGGGGTTGTGGCGATTTAAGTGGTGGATACACAATAAAAGTTAACAACACCAGCGATCCAAATATGGAATAACTCAGTGTAAAAACCCCGTTTTAGACACTTTGGCATGGTAAGCCATTTTCCAAGAAAGAAATCCGATTTTTTGGAAAAATAGGATTTCTAAATTCAATTGGAAAATAGCTGCAAGACAATTCAAAGTCTGTCGGATAAGTGGGATACACCCACAAAAACGCCGTGAGTCGAGGTTGGTAAAAGCGGCTATGAGTGGATTGTGCTAGACAGCAGCGGAGTCCTCCTGTATTGGCTCGGTTTATTCCTTATCTAAGCCGTCTTCTACTTCATCCAGTTCCTCTTCAGGAAGATCGGTGTCATCCTCCTCTTCAGGAAGAACAGTGTCATCCTCATCTGGGCTGCTCTGTGTGGCATCTTTCTCATATGGAACTTCTCCAACATCTCCCTCCTCATAACTCTCCGTGTCTCCTTCCTCTTCCTCTTCAATCTTGATGGCTCTTTCTATTCTATGATCGACTTCTTCAATTGACAAAGCCGTGGGTTCATTTACAGCCGCCGATTCTTCATTTGCAGCAGCCGGTTGTCCATTTTTTCCAGAACCTCCCCCGCAACCTGCCACTGATAACAACAAAGTGAAAAAGACGACTTGAAATTTGAGTTTCATGATGACTCCTTTTTATGGTATACGCATTTTGCGCTTTATGTGTTTGTTTGCTAAACTAAAAAATATTTTTTCATTGGGAGGAACGTAGCGAAGGCTCAATTCTAGGCAACACAATTCTAAAAAAACTCTTGCCTAGAATATTTTTAACGTGAGTTGTTCAAATAAGTTATATAATGACCATTTTATCAATCAGTTATGATACTTATCCTTTAAATTTGAGTTGTATTGCCGCTTTAAAGGTAAGGTTTCTTAAAAAGGCGCGGTTTTCTTTCTTGATTTGGCAAGTTTTTGTTAATGGCTTACCATAAAAAATTAAAAGTTAAAATTTAAACCTTTTTATAAGTCTTTGTTCATTCTTCATTTTTTTTAGGGCCATGTTGGCGAATTTGTTCATTTTCACTTTGTTTTAACCCATAAATCCTATTTTTCAAAAAAATAGGATTTATTTCAAGTTTGTAACGGTGCCAAGTATAAGTCCAAGTTCCCCAATAATGTTAAGCTTATGGCTAATAAATAAACATCGAGGCGCGAAACTTATCTCGCACTGCGAAAAACGAAGTTTCGTATCGAAGCTATGCGATATCAACCCTAACTGCTTGTAACTGTTCCGTTTTTTAATCGCAACCTTGGCAAAAGCCAAGACTTTTGCTTAACTTAATGGCCTCCCCAAAGGGTACCAAAAGAGCGCGACTTTTGCCCCAAGGTTTGCTACACCTTTTTTAATGATACTCCGCACGACACGCTTTTGCGGTAGGGGTATGGTTGAAACAATGGACTTGCCCTGTCATAAAAGCTATTGTAAGTATTTGTATTAGAATGACTTTTTTTTACTCACCCCATCAATTTTAATGAGGGTGTTTGCGCTACCAAAAAAATCAAAGACTTACGGAAGGCGGGCGGATGTTCTTAAAAAATTTATTTCCATTACAAATACCATTAAGGGACAAATCTAATGAATGTCAAGCATTATTGATTGAACCCGGCTAACGCTTCGACTTAAGTGCTTGACATAAAATATTTTTAATATAAAAATTAATAATTATACTGCAAACGGTTAGGATTTTGGCTTTTTATACACTCCTCTCGGAATACGTTTTTCGTACACGAAAACGCCGAGCGCCTTCGATTCGGGGAGTCTTTCGTTCTTCATTTACGAAGAAACGAAGTTTTAAAGCGAAGCGAGATAAGTTTCCGTTTTTAGCCGTGCAAAGTATAACAATTAATAATTAACAATTAGAAAGGGGGGATAAATACCAAAATACCGATAGTCTATGCCGCTAATTATTATTGTGGTATGGTATTTGTTGTTTATACTTAGGATGGTGGGCAACAAAAACCCGTTGCCCACCCTACATGTTTTTCCAGAGAGAGTTATATGTCTGCTTTAATTTGTGGCTCATTTGCTTTTGATACCATTATGGTATTTAATGACAAATTTAAACATCACATTTTGCCTGAACAGGTACATATTATCAATGTATCGTTTCTAGTACCGGATTTGCGCCGCGAGTTTGGTGGCTGTGCTGGCAACATTGCCTATAATCTGAAGTTGTTAGGCGGAGATGCGTTGCCGATGGGGACGGTGGGGACGGATTTTGCGTCTTATGCCGAGTGGATGGACAAATGTTCTATCCCACGCACACACGTTACTACGATTGACCATACTTATACGGCCCAAGCCTTTATTACCACTGACATGGATGATAACCAAATTACGGCCTTTCATCCGGGTGCCATGAACTTTTCCCATTTGAACCAACTTTCAAAAGCCCAAGGCGTGACTATTGGCATCGTTTCTCCCGATGGGCGTGACGGTATGATAGAACATGCTAGACAATTTGCCGCAGCCGGGATTCCTTTTATTTTTGACCCCGGGCAAGGTATACCGATGTTTGACGGCAATGATTTGCGGCAATTCATTGAACAGGCTACCTGGGTGATTGTCAATGATTATGAATGGCAATTGATGCATGAACGCACGGGCTTGTCTCCACAACAAGTGGCGGCGCGGGCGCAAGCGTTGATTATCACCAAAGGGCCAGATGGTGCGGTGATTTACACCGCTGATACGGATTATCAAATTCCCTGTGCTGAGGCTAAAGCCGTCAACGATCCAACCGGCTGTGGGGATGCCTTTCGTGGTGGATTACTGTATGGTTTGATGAAAGACATTGATTGGGAAACCACCGGGCGAATTGCGTCACTGATGGGCGCGATAAAAGTCGAACATCATGGTACCCAAAATCATACCGTGACGATAGAGGAATTCAAACAACGCTTCAGACAAAACTTTGGCTATACGTTGTTGATTTAAAAGGGAAATGGGAAAGTTAACCCCCGAAAAGCCCCAACGGGGCGATATTAATATAGCCTGGGGCTACGGCCCCAATGCCATATCGTACCGCTTTTGGGTGAGGGCAACCATAAAGGATTGCCCCTACACGACATGACGGTTTGTAGGGGCAATCCCACGTGCAAAGCCCTTAACTTAATGGCATTGGGGCTACGGCCCCAGGTCATTGAATTTTTCAAATTTGCCGTCATGTTTCCGCTTTTTCCTTTCCCCCTTTCACCTCCTTAAAGGGCAACACCAGCAGCCAAGGCAATGTCAAATATTTAGGCTCACGGAATTGCTCAAGGCCAATTTGCATGCCTTGATGTCCGGCCGTTGGTTGTGGCTGATAGGTGCCAAACAGTCTGTCCCATAGCGATAAGTTAAAGCCAAAATTACTATTGAATTCGTGATTGAGGACAGAATGATGGACACGGTGCATGTCGGGCGTAACAATTAACCAACGCAACCATCGATCTATTTTCACCGGTAGCGCAATATTGCTGTGATTGTACATTGCCATCACATTCAATATGATTTCAAATAGCAACACCGCCACCGCCGGCGGCCCAAGTGCCATAATCGCGGTGAATTTAATTAGCATGGACAATATAATTTCGAGCGGATGAAAACGTGATCCGGTCGTTACGTCAAAATCGACATCGGCATGGTGCATACGGTGCAAACGCCACAACAGGGGAAGCGCGTGAAACACAACATGTTGTAAATAAATTACGCCATCCAACAGCACAATGGAGCCAACAATGGCTAACCACCCCGGCAAGTCAATGTTATTTAGTACGCCCCACTGTTCCTGTTCCGCCAGCACCGCTAAACCGACGGCCGCTATGGGAAACAGTAAGCGTAGTAAGAGATTATTTAATAAAACCATACCCAGGTTGTTTAACCAGCGCACCGTTTTAGAGGCCGTCAATGGGCGGCGCGGAGCCAGTATTTCCCAACTCGCCATCAGCACCAACACCCCAAAAAAACAACTGAGGCGAAGAGCAACTTCATGCTGCATAATCCATTCATTCATAAGTTATTAGATTTTATGGTCGTGGTGAATTGGTAGTGCCGCTGCGGAGAAAAACCTGACAGGTTTACAGCACTACCTCGGAAGTCCTATCAATTTTATAATCAAAGTGAGCCATTCCCAATTGATTGGCTATCTGTTTCCGCACACTTAATGCAAATTCCATAGAGATATAAACAATGCTCAGTGATTTTAAAACCATATCGTTGTGCAATAGCGCGTTGTCGTTCTTCAATCACTTCGTCAACAAATTCTATAATTCTACCGCATTTTACGCACAGTAGATGATCATGGTGACGGCCTTCGTTTAACTCAAATACCGAGAGCGTATATTCAAAACGGTGACGAATCACCAAACCCGCGGTTTCAAATTGCGTCAACACGCGATAAACGGTTGCCAAGCCCACATCTTTTCCAGTATCCAGCAAGGCTTTATAGACATCTTCAGCACTCATGTGGCGTTGTTTGCTATTTTCTAGCAACTGGAGGATACGCAACCGGGGCAAGGTAACTTTTAAACCAACTTTTTTAATGTCTTGACTTTCCATAGAATTCCTCTGCACGGTTATACTTTGCTTGGCAAACCAATCTTATTTTTATCAAAGCATTATCCCTATTTTAATTTTAAAATTTTTTATGATGCGAATTTAACAATTCAATTTATTCCCTTTATAAGTATCATTTTGGGCGGTACCAATGGGTACGGATATTTATGAAAAGCTATCGCTTAAAATGAATATCAGTCAAACCATTAAAAATTTGCGTTTAACTCTAGCGAATGATTCGAGCGACTTTTAAAAATTGTTTTAATAAACAGCCAATTATATACTCAAGAAGGGAACAAAACTTTTTGAGAAACCAAAATAACCAAGTGTAACTATCTTCAAGCCCCAACGGGGCGACATTAATATAGCCAGTGTAACTACCTGGAAATCCAAGTTATGGCCACGTTGAGTATAAATAATAAAAACGCCTCAAGATATATCCTATTTATTAAAAAAATCGGTTTTTGACAAGCTTTTTTATTATCGTTAAAACGTTTTGGAGCAACTGAATATGTTATTCTAACATTATTTAAAACAAGGTTATTGGTTCATGATGCAAAAGTTTTTCGTTTGGTACTGCCTGAGCGCCGGTTTATTTTTGTCCGGCTGTAGCATGTATCAGATAGATGTCCAACAAGGAAATTTAGTCACTCAGGAAATGTTGGATCAACTCCAATTGGGTATGCCTGCCAAAAAAGTGCGCTTTGTCATGGGCACACCGCTGATGGTGGATGTCTTCCACCAAAACCGTTGGGACTACCTGTATAGTTTTCAAGCCAGTGATGGTAAACGGGAGCAACGCCGTATTTCGCTCTATTTTGATGAAAATAAACGACTTCAACGAATAGAAGGTGATGTCAAAATCGGCAAACAACGCCAGCAAAAACCGGCACCGTTGCCAGATTTCGATCAAGAACCGATTTTATAATGAATAATGAAAAATGAAAAATGAAAAATGGGTATACTGAGCACCGTCATAAACATAGCTCTTTCTGTCATTTCTTGGCTCTGAGAAATATTCTTGGACGGACTACAGATTTCTCGCTTTGCTCGAAATGACAAAAGCGCAAATAGGTAAAGTATAATTCAAGTTTCGGAGGGCGCATTCCCATTTTCCGGGTACGAAAGTTAATAACGATGGCGATTATGCTATCGATAGTACGTTTATCCGCGTTTTTAATTCGTTTATCCGCGTAATTAGTTGTACTAAATTCGTTTATCCGCAATATTAGTTGTACTAAATTCGTTTATCCGCGTAATTCGTTGTACTTACTTAACCGTGAAAACGGGAATGCGCCCAGTTTCGGAGAAACTTTTGCCGCGAAGCCATTTTTCATTTTTCAGTTTAAAAATTACCCGCTTCCCTTTTTCATGCGTTTGCCTTGAGCCGCTCGCTGTTTGCGGATTTGTTTTGGATCGGCAATCAGGGGGCGGTAAATTTCCACGCGATCACCTTCGCGCAGCGGCTGGTTTAAAGCACAAGGCTTGCTGAAAATCCCTACCTTATTTTTATTCAGGTCAATTTCCGCAAATTTTTTAAAAATTTTAGATTCTTCAATGGCTTGCTGCGCGGTGGCTGCCACTGGAACCTCTAAAGGAATAATCACCTGCTCTTTGGGTGTGGCATAAGCCACTTCAACGCGAATGGTGTCAGAATTTTCCATGTAATTTATCAGCCCTTTTGACAAAAGCATCTACTAAAGTATTCGTAATTTTGGTAAATGCTGGCTCTAAACTGATGCGTAGTAGTGGATTGGAGACTTCAAACTCTAACTCCAAAGAGATTTTACTGCCCTCTTTTCCCAACGGATGAAAATTCCAAAGTCCTTGCAAGTGATGAAATGGGCCTTCAAGCAAGCCCATTTCGATCCGTTCATCCGTTTTGATGACATTAGTTGTCGTAAAGGACTTCTCTAAACCCGCACCGCCCATCGATATCGTGGCAACCACTTTCGATTCAGTCCGCGAGTGTACCGTGACAGATTTGCACCAAGGCAGAAACTTGGGATAGTCAGTAATATTATTGACTAAAACAAACATGTCACGGACGGTATAAGGCACTATTGCCGTTTTATGGATATGGATCACGAGAACACACCTATGGCATTTAAAAACACTAAGCCGACACCCAACGGCGTGACATAGCGCAACAGGAATTGCCAGAGACGATAGCCAAAACTCTCCGGCGACGACTCTAATTCCTCAGCGACAATCTGACGTTTCATCAACCAAGCGACGAAAATGGCAATAAACAAGCCGCCCAGCGGCAGCATGATATTGGTTGTCAGATATTCAATGAGATTAAATAGGGTTTTATCTTTGAACGCTGAAAACATGGATAATGGATGAACACCGCTCCAAATATTAAATGAAAACACGGTGGCGAAACCCACTAACCACGCGGCCACGCCGCACCCTATCGTGGCACTGAGGCGGCTGAACTTGCCCGTTTCAACTAACCATGCCACGGCCGGTTCAATCAGTGAAATGGCCGAACTCCACGCCGCGAGTGCTAATAACACAAAAAATAAAGTCCCCATAACACTTCCGAATGGCATTTGCCCAAACGCGATGGGTAAAATCTTAAACACCAATCCTGCCCCCCCACCGGGTTCTAAGCCATTACTGAAAACAATAGGGAAAATAATCAATCCGGCCAAGATAGCAATAAAGGTATCAGCCACCACTACCGCTGTCGTCGTTTGAGCAATTGAAGCATGTTTAGGTAAATATGCCCCATAAACCATGATAGCGCCCATGCCCAAACTCAAGCTAAAAAAGGCCTGTCCCATCGCGACCAAAACGCCCTCGCCACTGAACTCGCCCTTGGGATAAAACAGTTTATGGAAATCGACATCAAACATAAAATGTACGCCGTCCATGAATTTCGGGGTACTCATGGCATAGCCCACTAACACGAGCAATACGATGAACAAAGCGGGCATCATCCACCGCACCGCTCGTTCCAATCCCCCTTGCACTCCGCCAGCCACCATGGTTATCGTGACTATCATAAAGGCCGTGTGCCAAGCCAATAGGCGTAAAGGATCTCCCACTAAATCCCCAAAGCGAGCCCCGACAAAATCAGCGACTTCTTTGGTGGTGGATAAGTCGTTGACGACGGTAAACATGCCGGATGCCACACGCGGTATGTACGCCAATGCCCAACCGGCAATGATACTGTAAAAAGATAAAATCAAAAAACCCGCGACGACACCCGCCCAACCCAACGCTTGCCACCATCGTGTTCGCTTGGCTTCTTGAGCGAGTATTCGCATACTATTAATAGGGCTACTGCGGCCGCGTTTTCCCAACAGGACTTCGGCCATCATCACTGGCAAGCCAATCAAGGCAATGCACAATAAATAAACGATGACGAAGGCTCCGCCGCCATATTCCCCAGTAATATAAGGGAATCTCCAAATATTGCCCAAACCAACGGCCGAGCCGGTAGCGGCAAGAATAAACGCTAAACGCGATGACCATTCACCATGTATGGATGTTTCTGGTGTACTCATTTTGTATTCCTATTAATTAATTGTTGAGGCTAGGAATCCAAACTTTAGTTTGGACGTCCAAGATAAATCTTGGACTCCTTCCAAAAGCATTGCCTACTACAAACTTCATCAACTACAATTAAAAGAGGTCTCAATAAGGCCATGAGTTGAAATCCCTTGAGTCATTTTGCCATATGGCCCACAATTGACGGCCATCATTCACCTTTTTAAAGTTCCGTCTAGCGAAAAAAGCGAAAATATTATGAAAAAAAAACCTAAAACGCCAAGTAACACCATTGCCCTCAACAAAAAAGCTCGGTTCGACTACTTTTTAGAAGAACGTTTTGAAGCTGGCGTAGCCCTACAAGGCTGGGAAGTCAAAAGCCTACGGGCCGGGCGCGTACAACTCCGTGACACTTACGTGCTGATCAAAAATGGCGAAGCGTGGCTACTCGGTGCAGTGATTACGCCCTTAGACTCTGCTTCTAAGCATATTAGTCCCGAATCCCAACGCACCCGCAAATTACTCTTGCACCGTCATGAATTAAATAAACTCCAAGGTACGGTAGAACGCAAAGGCCACACACTCATTCCCACCGCCATGTATTGGACAAAAGGCCGTGCCAAATTAGAATTTGCCATTGGCAAAGGCAAAAAAGAATTTGACAAACGCGATACCGAAAAAGACCGCGATTGGAAACGCGAAAAAGAACGCCTGTTTAAACACTAACTTCAGCATCGCCCCAAGTATCTTCAAGCCCCAACGGGGCGACATTAATAAAGCCTGTGTATCTACCAGGTGGGCGACATTAATATAGCCTGTGTATCTACCAAGTATCATCGCCCCAGGTATCATCGCCCCAGGTAACTTAATGGCATTGCCGCAAGCATGCGTTACTGGCAAAAAATAAGTTTCCCTTCACAATCGACGCTACGAAAATATTTTCTTAAAATAGGGTTTAAACACTAACTTCAGCATCGCCCCAAGTATCTTCAAGCCCCAACGGGGCGACATTAATAAAGCCTGTGTATCTACCAGGTGGGCGACATTAATATAGCCTGTGTATCTACCAGGTATCATCGCCCCAGGTATCATCGCCCCAGGTAACTTAATGGCATTGCCGCAAGCATGCGTTACTGGCAAAAAATAAGTTTCCCTTCACAATCGACGCTACGAAAATATTTTCTTAAAATAGGGACATAATCGGCCGTTTTCCAATTGCGCTGCCAACATTCTTTTTTTGAGGGCCTCCCTATACCCGATTTATTGCCTTCATACACCGTAAAATAACAAGAAACTTCGTATGAAGCACAAAAAGCGATAAGATTACGCATAGCTTGTCCGTCGTCGATCACATTCAACACATTATTGCAAACAATTACGTCAGGATCACAAGCCAAAGCTTGCGCGTTTTCGGCTTCAGAGCGGTTGAATTTGTCATACACATACAATTTCACGCCCAGCCCCGTCGCGTAGATTTTATTCGTGTCATATTTACCGCCGCCAATATCAAGAACGGTTTTATTGACAAGTTTAGGCAAAATCATTTTAATACCTGGATTGACTTGATTAAGGCTCGTTGCCGCACTGCTCATTTGTTGCATTTATAATACTCCATTATCCAATATGTTGTTGTCATCAATATACAATTAAAAGAGGGCAACCGCAAGGGATTGCCCCTACAAGGGCAACCACAAGGGATTGCCCCTACTTTTTCAAATTTTTCAAAAAATAAAAAAAGCCTTGTTTATGCAAAAACCATACTATCACACCCAGCAACGTGCCATAAAAGAGTATTTGGGTTAAATGCCAAAATAACCCAATAATGATTGTCGATATAACATAAGCCAGATAAAGTGCAACAATTGCCAGTGCGCTGTAGCCTATCAATTGGAGTGGGGGCATATCTTAATCCTAAAGAAATCCTATTTTTTTTAAAAATCGGATTTCTCTACTGGGTAAAGAGATGAATTTCCTAAAGATTAGTCATAATCTGTTTGCCATTCTTGATGACGAGAGTGTTCAAACATTCGTTTTATTTGTGTGGGAGTAACCCGCCCTTGCGACAGTTGTTCGGGTATTTTGTCTTCTCGGAAAAAGGCCACATCTTCAGTTTCGATGCTTGTTGTCGCGCTACCACCGAGCAGTTGACACTGAAAGAACAGTTTATAGATATGATACACAGACGGTGGATGATCATGTTTGCTTCGATCATAAACGGCCAGGAGTTTGACAACTTGCGTTTGGTAACCGGATTCTTCGTAGATTTCCCGTACTACCGCTTCGCTGGGGGAGTCACCAACATCGGCCCAGCCGCCTGGCAATGTCCAGCCACCGTCGCTTCGTTCTTTAACTAAGAGCAAGGCCTCGTCGCGGAAAACGACTCCACGGACATCTACCTTTGGCGTGGCATAACCGACTTCTTGTGAGAAAATGTTTTGAAGTTGTGTTATGTCGGCTTTTGCCTCTTGAGCCATGATTTCCAAAGCTATTTCTCGAATGGCTTGGTATCTTTCAGTGTCATAAGGTTCTTTATTAAATGTCAATCCGTTTTGAGCAATCGCTTGTAGTTTTTTTGCCCAGTTGAGCCAGTGTGGTTCCATTTATATTGTCCTCTTTCAGAAATTGATTGCCTTAAAAGCAACTACAGGGATTCGTTATAATAACGGATTTTTATTTTTCCGCTTTTAATAGCAACTACATAAGATTGGTTGCTTCTGAAAGGATTTCAAGCCGGGTATTTTTTAATCCGTATCGATTAACGAATCGGCCTGTAGATATTGCATTTAATCCGTTATTATAACGAATCCCTGTCGTTTATAACGAATCCCTGTCGTTATTGCTTTTATTTAATCTGTTATTAAAACGAATCCCTGTAGTTTAATCCTCACCGAAAAAACGGAAATCCTGAAGAAGGCGTTGATTTTTCTGAAGAACCATCGCTCTGGCGAGTGTTTGTCCATTGATTCTCAAAAATTCCGTTTTCATCATCATCAATCGACATCTGTTCATGGCGAGTATTTGGTAAAACGCCATAAGGATTAACCATTAATATTTTAGGAAATTGGTTATAGCCTTTGGGTTGTACCGTCACCATATAAGCCCGCTGATTTTTTTCCTCAGGCAGTGCCGGTTGGGAAGCGGTTTCATCCGCTTCTTCATCTAACACCTCTGTCTCGGCTGTCTCCTCCTCCGTTTCAGATTTATCAATCTCTTCAGGCTTTTTGACTTGCACGGCGATGGTATAAAAATGACTCGATTTTGAAAAATTTATCCAAGAACGAACCAGTGACAGTTGTTCAGGCTGCATAAATTCATTAAACTCACTAAAGGATTTAAATTCTTTTTCGCGGCGGCGAGTGAGGATGATATTAATCGTTCCTTCATCAAGCCCAGGTATCAGCATCAACGCTTCACGAGTTGCCAAGTTGGGATTCACACCGAACCGATTGCCATACACCGTAAAAGCGGTATCCATTTCCACGCCTTTAAACACTTCAGCAAACCCCTTAATCAACAAAAGTTCTTCCACCGTTTCCAAGCGACCATTACGCGGTTCATAAGGCCGATCGAGTTCTTCATAATAGTCTTTTTCGGCCCCATTGAGGTGTTTAAAGTCATCACGATCAATCCAATCTTGCCAAGGATCCTCTAAAGCCTGAAGTTTTTCAGGGTCTTTACCAATGCGTTTTTCCAACAATTGGCGCAGTCGAGACTTAGACAAGCGCTGGATATTAATTTTACCCGCATGATCATAAATGCGGACTTTGACAGTATCGGGAATAGGATAAGCCAACTCTAGGACTCGCCCATCAAAACGATACTCTTTTGATTTACGTTCACTTAAAGGAATTTCCTCCTCTTCGCCGGGCGGTTTGGGCATTTTATTGATAAGCAATTCCAACTGTGCCGCCTGTAACGCTTGGAGAGTATCATTCCAAGTTTGCATACCCATTTTGTTATGAAGCACCACTTTAGCAGACAAGCGCGTTTCAGTTGCCAAAGCGGCCACTATAACGGTAACAATAACAATAAACCACAAAACGATGATTAAAATCGCACCGCGTTGTGGGCCATTAAACGAGATTTTAGATAACGGCAAAATGTTAAACATCATATCTCCTAAAACAGTTATCAGTTATCAGTGATCATTGATCAGAAATCCAAACAAACAGGAGTCCAAACTTTAGTTTGGCAAGACTGCCAAGATAAATCTTGGACTCCTGCCAAGATAAATCACTGATAACTGATCACTGTAAACTCGTTTGGTATTTCAATAAAAAATGTGGTTCCTTGCCCTTTAAGACTTTCACAACGGATGGTTCCATTTAGTTTTTGCGTCACTAAATTAAAAACGATATGTAGTCCTAAACCTGTGCCACCCTGGGCGCGAGCCGTCGTAAAAAACGGCTCAAATATTTTAGCCAGATTTTCTGGGGGAATACCACAACCATCGTCGCTATATTCTATCATTAAGCGTTCCGAATCCCATTTGAGTTCAAAATGCAAGTTTCCGGCCTCTCCTTTTGGATAAGCATGGCGCACTGAGTTCATCACGAGATTGGTCATGATTTGTGAAAACGCACCGGGATAACTATTTATTTCAATCTGCTCATCTCCATTTACCGTGATTTGATGTGGCGTTTTTTTCAAATGCGGTTTTAAGCTAATCAAGGTATCCTGGATATATTTTTTCACGGCAAAAGAACGTTTATCCAAATTGCTTTGATCAACCGCTACTTGTTTAAAACTTTGGATCAATTCCGCCGCCCGATTTAAGTTGTTTAAAACAAGGTTGCTACTGATTTGAGCCAGGTTAAAATAGGCTTTTAAGGCGGAACCCTTGAGTTGTTTATTGTCATACGCGGTTACCGTCTCAGTGGTTCGATCTGCTAAGGTAGATGCCGCTGTGACACCAATACCAATGGGTGT